>Ga0116231_10002134_pt1 | contig 41356 bp, 31 predicted proteins | sample S1TSphgellanicum_2_FD_89695 | JGI IMG/M metagenome (GOLD analysis project Ga0116231, IMG submission 89695) | Host-associated microbial communities from peat moss isolated from Minnesota, USA - S1T2_Fd - Sphagnum magellanicum MG | ecosystem: Host-associated > Plants > Peat moss > Unclassified... | reverse complement strand
TTTTTATATTTTTTTTTTTAAAAAAAAAAAAATAGGGGGGGGGAAAAAAATTGGAGGGGGGTTAAAAATAATTGGGGGGGTGTTTTTTTGGAAATTTTTTTTTTTGGGGGGGGGGGGGGGGGGGGGGGGGGGGCGGGGGTGTATAGTAGGTCACTTTTTATTAGTTGTAGAAAGATTATAACTGATTTTTTTTCAGTTTTGGGCTATGTCAAGGTGGCCAAAGTGAACCAATAACCACTAATGCACCAGTTGGCCGTTATGTCCACTAGATGGGCTGCATTTTTTCATTCAGCGTCAGATGGGGTTCATCACAGTCCATTTCTTTTCGCTACTAACCACTATATTTTTTCTTTTTTTGGTTTGTTTTTTGTTGTTTTTTCCTAGCCTTGACCTCACACATAGCTACCCTATTCACCTTCCTACCCTCATAAATATTGTACCAACCTTGGTACTTTACTAATTATCCCCTACTAACATATCTACCTTAATAACTAGTTATCCTATCGACCTAACTACTATACTAACTACCTACCTTACTAACCCAACTACCATATTAACTACATACCTTATTGACCTAATCATTGTACTAAGTACCTACCCTACTGACATAGTTACATTACTATTTAACAACCCTATATACACAACCACCCTATTGACATAAATATTCTACAAACCTAGTCACCTTGATAAAGTAATTTCTTTCCTACATACTAACTTGTTTATCTACCTAACTACCTTGTTAGTGTAACTTTCCTCCTACGTATTAACTTGCCTATCTACCTAGCTACCTTGTTAGTGTAACTATCCTCCTACTTACTAACTTGTTTACCTACTTACCTACTTTAGTAACTTATCTGCCTTGTTCCTTGAACTTCCTTTCTACTTACTAACTTGCCTATTAACTCAACTACTTACCTATATACCTACCTATTCTAATAACCTATCTATTTTCCTCCTCGAACTTCCTTTTTACTTATTATTATAGTGAAGGTTGTAATAAGGCTTATGGAAAAATATCATTTGAATTTTTAAGGTTATGCCTTATATTTAATGTTTAAGAATTTGGTTCGTATATACCAAGGCTTAAGGTTTATACTCTAAATTTCATTCATTATATTAATTTTTTAATTTTATCACTTGTTTATAATAATTAAAATAAATTTAGGGTGCATTTTGGGCATAAATTTTAGGGTTTAAACATATGTAAAACAATGTAATGTCATTTTATATATATTTTAAAGAAAGTGAAAAATCTTAACTTGGAAATATTACCAAATGGTAAGAGACATACATTTTTGTTTGCATTTCTTTAAATGCAATACCCATATTCAAGTTCGTTTCGATACAACTTTTAGGTGATTTAGGTAACCTAAGGTGTAGACCCAACCTTAAATATAATACCGACATGTAGGGTCATTTCATAATAACTAGTATGTAATTTGGGTGGCCTTTCAATGAATACCAAAATTTATATGCAATACCTACATGCAAGTTCATTTTGAAATAATCCATAGGTGAATAATCAACCTTAAATGTAATACCCACATGTAAGGTCACTTCAAAATAAGTGGTTTGGATACCCAAAATATGTCTTTATATATATTTAAATTAATTTTATAACAATTAATTATCATGAATAATTATTGTAAAATAACGATTTGAATAACTTATCAACATAAAAAATCTAATTAAGATAATAAATTAATTATCAAATTATTGATTCGATTTTTAGATATAAATTCTAATTATTTGAATAATTAAGGTTCAAACAAATAATTAGTTAATTAATAGTAAGAAATAAATGATTGTTTAAATATAATAATCAATCATTTACATTATCTAAAATATTTTTTTAATAATTCCTTAATTATGACATTATTTGTTGATATTTAAACTAAATTATTTTGTCATATGAATCTCATAAATTTTACAATGGAAACTTATATGCAAGTATGGCAAAAGATGTTAAAAATTAGCAACTATTTATGGACCTATATGGGGATATTGTAATGGATGTTTAAAAAATCAACTACAAGACCTATGTGCGAGTAACAATGAATGTAAAAAAACTAGCAACTATTTACAAACACTATATGCAAGTAATGCAATGGATGTAAAAAAACTAACAACTATTTACAAAAGCTATATGCAAATAATGCAATGGATGTAAAAAAACTAGCAACTATTTACAAGATGTATATGTGGATATTGCATATTTGAAATGGCCTTGTGGAAATTATAATAGAAAGGATGTAAGTATTGCACAATGTTCATTTTGATCTTTGTAAATTTTAGACAAATTAATGTCACATATTCGTATTAACCTATTTAAGTTTTGATTCTTACATCTAAAGTACTAAAAATATTAAGAAAAAGAAGAAATATATAAATAACCATATAGCCATTAAACAAGTGTGACTAGAGGAAAATATTATATTGATAAAAGATGTACAAACATGGGTGGATAAAAAAATGTTAAAGAACACAATGAAAAAAAAAATGTCTATAATATATTAAAAGACCAAAGTTAAAAAATTGGGTAGTCTAAGAAATGAAAAGGTTGAAAAAACTTAACTGACTATATACAGTGGAAACCATAAACCATATCATTATCTATAATCTTGTGTTTAGTTCGGTAAGAAGCTATTACATTTGTAACTTTTGTTACATGACGAACAATGTATAGATGGTAGCATTGCATTTTAACCTAAATTGCATTTGCAAGAAACTCTTCCTTTGTTATGCCCTAAACCCTAAAAACACCCAGAAATCACCAAATTAAACTTTAACACCACCGAAGAAGAAAGCGATGGCAACGAATTACCATTACCTTCTTCATTGGAACACCACCACAGAAGAAGACGATGACACGTTGTCGCGCGATTGTCTTTTTCTCAGACATAGAAAAGAAGACCACGATGTTAGTTTTTTTTTCAAACACAAAGAAGAAGGCAATGGCAACAAATTACCATCGCCTTCTTTGTTACAACAGCACCATAGAAAAAGACGACGACACATTGCCATTGTCATCTTCTTTGTGCAACACCACCAGAGAAGAAGATGACGACACATTGTCGTCGTCTTTTTCTTCTTAAACAAAGAAAATATAAAACACACAAGAAAACAACAAAAAAAAAACCAAAAGAAGGGAAGGAGCTTACTTTCAAACTCATGTTTTGCCCTTTCACTTCTGGCTCTCGCTTTTGCCCTCCTGCTTTTGCACTTTTGTTTCAAGTGCTTTTTCCTAGCATTTTTTTTTTCAAGTAGAAGAGAAAAAAAACACAAAGGAAAAAAAACCATAGAGAAGAAAAAATATGTAGAGAAGGGAGGGAACTTATTTTTAAGCTCTCGCTTTGCCCTCTCACTTTTGGCTCCTGCTTCTGGCCTTCCATTTTTGCATTTTCGTTTGAAGTGTTTTCTCCTGGCATTTTCTTTTTTTCAAGCATAAGAAAAGAAAATAAAACACAAAGAAAAGAAAATCATAGAGAAGAAAAAATATGTAGAAAAGGGAAAGATCTTACCTTCAAGCTCCCGCTCTGCCCTCTCACTTTTGGCTCCCACACTCGCTATCTCGCTTTTGCACTTTTATTTCAAATGCTTTGTCATGGAATCTTCTTTTTTTCAAGAAGAAAAGAAAAAAAACACAACGAAAAAAAACCATAGAAAAGAAAAAATGCAGAGAAGAGAAGGAGTTTACCTTTGAGCTCTTGCTCTGCCCTTTCATTCTTGGCTCCTGCTTTTGCCTTCCTGCTTTTGCCCTTTCGTTTCAAATGCTTTCTTTTGGCATCTTCTTCTTTTTAAATAGAAGAAAAAAAAAACATAGAAAAAAAAACCATAGAGAAGAAAAAAAAATGCAGAGAAGGGAAGGAACTTACCTCTCTCAAAGAAAAGAAAAGAAAAAAAAAACACAAAGAAAAAAAAACCATAGAAAAGAAAAAAAATGTAGAGAAAGGGGGGAATTTACTTCTCTCAAACAAAAAAAAAGAAAAGAAAAACACAAAGAAAAAGAAAACCATAGAGAAGAAAAAAAATGTAGAGAAAGAGGAAACTTACCTCTCTCAAACACAACAAAAAGAAAAAGAAAACCATTAAAAAAAAAAAAATGTAGAAAAGGGAGGGAGCTTATTTTTCTTCTTTCACTTCTGCATTTGGGATGAAACGCTCCTCTTGCTTTCTCCTCTCCACATTCCTTCAACGTTGAGCTATCCACCTTCCTCAAGCCTTGTGTCTACATTTCCTCGAAGCTTTGTGCTACTCAAGCTCGGGAGCTTTCTTGAGCTTTGAAGATGGAATGAGTGAAAAATGAAGTGAGAGAGGTAGGAGGGGGAGGGAAGTAGGTAGGAGGGAAAAATTTTGAGGGCAAAAAAGGGAATTGAAAAATCCCTGGGCAGGGGAAGAGGATGTGTTTTTGGTTCATCCCGAAACGACTTGAATGACCTCATCTTGAACTGGTGCATTGGTGGCTGCTGGTTCACTCCAGCCTGTCAAGGTAGGTAAAGAACCAGATCTGAGTTGGAAATGTGAAGAACTAGGCCGAAGGTTCTATCAAATTTTAAAAGTATACTTGAAGGTTCTAATAACTTCTAAGGTTCAAGCTTAATAACTAGTACTGACCAAACAGTCATTTAAAGACGGAACTAGTGATTAATTATTCAATTTCAAACCTTAATAATAATGTGTACCAAGCTTCGGAGTGGATCCTTGCCCATTAAAATTGTGAATGGACATTAGTAATAAAAAGAAATCAAATGTGGTTTAATAACAACAAATACTTTAGCCTGAAATTGGATGTGTATGTGCAATTAAATACATTGGTATGGGTCAATAGTAATTCAATGCTCAGGACAAATAATCAGAGAGAATTCAGATCTCTAAATATATGCCCTAAATGTCTCAAGTGGTTTGCAATTAGGGATGAATTGTGAGTGACATTCTTTTTTTATTATTTGCATTTAGAGGAGTTGAATGTGCTAAACTCATTCATGTTGACTAAAGATCATCAAACAAGAAAACCTGTTCAAATGCACAAAATTTTTTTTCACCTAAGAAAATCGGTCCAATAAAAATTCATTAAAACACAATCAACATGTCTGCTCATGAATCAGCATTTTTGTGCGTGGAGAATTTTTCTCATTCGGTAGTATTTTTTCAAAAGAAAAATTTGTCAAATATTCTCTTTTCTCCCTAAAAAAAACCTAAAAAATTGCCATGTTTCTAAACATTGTTCAAGCCAGTAGAAAAAATATAAAATAATTTTAATAAATATTTATTTTCTATAGTCAAACATGGCTAAATCTCCTTGTGAATTATCGCTAATGTGACAACATCACAAAGCTTTGCCAGTGATTTCCTCCGCTTATGAAACGTCTTTAACACATGTGAGGTCGAGAGCAAAAAAAAATAATTTCTGTGAGTGAGTTATGGTTCTAAAAGGTGTCCAATGTTACAATTCCATGCAATAATGAAAGTCCACTTCATTGCTTACTGATAAGGTCCTTTGCTTTTAAATCATTGAAAGAAATGTAGTCCTCTTTGGGGGCCTGGGGAGGGAGGCGCCATTAAATTTGGGGCATTAAATGCTTTCACTTGAATTGATGTGGGGGCGCAGGCAGGTAGGCTAGGTCCCTAGGGGATGTCCCATGTGTGGGACAGGGTATGGAAAGTCACAGTGTTGTTTTTAAGGATTTTGTGATGTAGCCAAAGTGGCGATCATTAAATAATTTAGCCTAATTTGGCTACATACCTGCTAGATATGAAAGTAGAAAATACAAGAAAATCTTTCTATGTTTCTGGCTACCTACTAGAACTTATCATTAAAATCTGACGATTTGGATTTTATTTTTTTCAAATCTGGCGAATTTGGGAGCTTTTTTCCATTGAAAAATCCTTTGTAGAGGTCAAAATTATATTTTTCAGGTCAAAATTTGGCTAAAATTAGCCAGATACAGTGAAGAGGTGTATGGTCAGGTGACAGCACCAACCAGTGCACCATCCATTGGATGCTGGTTATGGCTCAGTTATGGATGAACCTCAACCGAGTTAAATCTCTGGTCTCGACTTGGTGACCCATTCCCTAGGAAGTAGGTCCTATACATAGGTAAATAGGTAGGAAAATGGGCCATTACTAGGTAGTGAAAACAATCCTTACACTAAGATAATGGCTGTTTTCACTACCTACCTACCTAAGATAGGTAGGTCGATGAGTGAACATTTAAGAACTCAAAGGAAGTTGAATCTTGACACATTGGTCCTTTCAAAGCTTAAAGAACATTTGTAACTTTTCACCTAGCACTTTCAATGTCACAAAAATTGCTCAATTTGATAAAAGAATGAGAAAGATATTGGGTATTTGATGTAAAAGGATTCAATGTTGAGTGATGGATGAATTTTAAAAACTTAAAAAGTTCGAGCTTAAAATCTTTGATTGATGCATCTTTGCTTTCTAAATACAAAGAAGAAGAATGTCAAGCTCTTGTTTGCACATCCATCAGGGTTTTAATAACTTATAATGAACTAAAAATGAAAAAGATATGGAGCTGAAACTAGGTATGGGTCTAAACTTATTTTTCAATTGTTTTGAAATAAATTATCTCTCACTCTCGTCCTGTGTTTTATGCATTTATCCTTTACTTTTTGGTGTTCAAAGAACATTTTAGCCCTCCAGATTAAAGTCTTCAATGACACAAAAAAATCACTCAATTTGGTTAAAGAATGAGAAAAATATTGAAAAATGTTCAATGATAAGTACATGTTCGGTGATGGGCGATTCTACTTTATTAACAACCCAGTTTGCCAGAGCAGATTGTTAGAGGTAGGTGAAATAAAAACAGCAACTGAGCTAACCACCATGGTTAGCTAGGGAACTGAAACCCGACAGAAAACTGTTTTTCCTGACCAGTTACCATCCATCCTTGTATGGTACGCTGAGTGGGTACCGTCTGGGTGTCACTTGGTAATTGATCATGACTCAAAAGAAGTTTTCATCCAAACGAAATCTGCAGGATACTTTCCAGTCAAAAAGAGAATGAATATCATCGAAGTATCGTGTTTCGTCCACTCGCCTGCACCTTGGTCGTTGGATGAAAGCTCCTCGTCTCCTTGCCGCTGCTTGCTTGCTTGGCCGTTTCCTTTCCCCGTGTGGTGTGTCTGTTTTGCGTCCTCGCGCTTTTGTGTATGTGTGTGTGTGTGTGTGTGTGTGTGGGTGCGTTTGTTTGTTTCGGATTGCATTGTTTGTGTTTTTCACGAGGATCGCAGGTGCGCAGAGGTGTTTGTGTGGGTGTGTGTGTTCCTTCTTGCGTGCAGATCGTCAACACCCGCAGGAAAAAAAAAGGTTACAAGCTGTGTACACACCTCGTCCTTGTTGCTTCGGTGGTGCTGGTTGTTGTCCTCCAGATCATGGCGGATGAAGGAGGAGAAGAGCAGCCCGAAGAGGAGGTGGCAAGTTTGGTGTGTGTACGTCTGAACGTGAACGACAATGACCGCGTTTACGTGAAGTCAAGCTGGCGGAAGACCAGCTTCGGCATTGTCGTTCTCAACAATCAAAGTGGCGAAGCATGGTCGTGCGACGGTGCGTAATCAACACAGACTCTGTGCGTGCGTGCGTGTGCGTGTGCGTTTTTTCCCGTTCTTTGCTTTGGTGCGTGCTTGCTTGTACGTGTGAGTGCGTGCATTTCGGTTGAGGATTGTAGTCGTCGTGTTATTCTCTGCAAGGGTCGAATTGGCGTTTGTATCATAGTGAACTGATATATTCTGGCTCGAAGTCCTCGAGAGCAGACTTTCTCGGACCTGATGAGTCTGAGCTGAATTTTGCAGTGAGCGCAAATCCGCAACTGTTTTGCCCTTGTGTACATACTTCTCTGGTTTCAGCTCTGTTAGAGCATCTCCACCGGGAATATGTGGCCCTTTCACCGGAAATCTTGGATGAGGTGCAGCAGTCATATGCAGTCGATCCGCTCGAAGAAAAGACTGCTGTGACCCTGGAAAAATGAACAGCTTTCTAGAGGCCTCCAATGGAAGAGTCTAATAAATACAATCAAATCGTATTTATTGACTGCTCTCTCTGTTTCTGATTGGCTAGATAGTTTGATTGGGCCAGGTGGGTTGTTATTAGGAGTAGTCTCCCGCCTGTTTTTTGCCGTCTGAATTTTAAAGAGTAAATAACTAAAACTTGGATGTGAGAAATATTTTTGCAGGGTCACATACTCAGCACCTCTGGAGATGCTCTTACAGCTCTTGTGGGGTGTGTTGTGATGGGTTGGACAGTGGTAGAGAAGGAAGTGGCAGAAGAAGCAGCACTACAAGGCAAAAGTGTGAGACAATACATGGAAAATGCTCGCAGCCATCTGAGTGCACAACAGCCACACTCAACTTACTCCTTCTACACAATTGACAAGAACCACACACAGGTTAGAAAGAAAGAAGTAGTTCTTGACACATGAAGGAATGATCATAGTATTCCTATCCCTCTCTCTTTTTGATTGATTCTGTTGCAAAAAAAATTTGAACAATTGAGTCCTTGATTGATCAAAGAAGTTCTTGACATGATGGAAGATCATAGTATCTATCTCTGTTTTGGATTCTGTTGCCAAAAAAAAAAAGGTTTGAATGCTCAATTGAATCCTTGATCAATCTTAAGACTAGTGACAAATTCTTTGTTCACTGGTTTGAAATTGTTTCTTCCTTATTTACAAGTTTTGCTCTGGCCTTGTCTGGAATGGATGTGGCAGCAGTACTTGTCTTGGACAGGATGCGCAACAAACAATGTGCAGGAGGTGGTTCTAAGGTTACATCGGATGTCTGACACATCCTCTGTCACCAATGCTTTCTTTGATGTATTGATTAACACTGTGACCAATCTCCAAGTAAATAAGTCTTTCTTTCATATCACCCCTGAAGTTCATTTGTCTGCTTTGTGCTTTCATCATGAGTTTGAGAAACAGACGTGATACATCTTTTTCAGAAGCAATGCTTAAAGATGCGTACTTCATGGCACGAAGTTTATTTCTAGAGTTTTCTTTTATGCACTATGGAATGGTTGAGCCCCCTAGGGGCCCATTCTGTTGGGTAAGGGTGCCAGCGAGCCCCTTAGGGTGAGCTGAGCTAGGTGATGATTGGCAAGGGCGATGCCATTCCATGACATTAAGGTCTGGGGTGGTGGATACAACAATTTTAGAAAAAATTTCATGTTCAATAGACATTTTGTTCACTATTATGAGTAGACCATGATCATTGTTGGAAGATTATGTGACATAATGTGGTCAAGAAGAGGACATAATCTGTGGCCCCAAAATTATGTGCAGCACATGTGACTCTGTTGCAATACAATGTGTAAACCATTCTTCCATTGTACCAAATTCACAAGAGAGATGGGATGATATTACTATGAAGTGTCTGATGTTCTAATAAGGCAGCAAGGGGGAGGCAGAGAAATCAATCATGCTAAAATAATGTTCAACATGCAGGCCCAGACATTTGCAGCCAAAGAGAGGGCACACAAAGCTGCACTAATGCATCAGATGCTCAAACGAATCCGAACAGCTGGGGAGAACAAATTCAATGCAAAGAGGGCACATAAGTCTAATGACTGCAACATGGGACAAAACAGGGGAGAGGCCAGTTACGGTGTATCTGCTGCTGGACGGAAGCTAAACACAGTTCCTCTACTCAAGTTACACCCTGCCTTTCAGTCTAGTTCCCTGGTGTGCAGCCAACAGACTGGTCCCAGCACCAGCAGCCTCAATGTTAATAATTCTCAACCCTACTTTCTGTCAGAAGCCCCAAATTCATGTCTCAGGGATGCTGGCCAGATTGTCACACACACGGCTTCTCCTGAGCCTATTGTATTCAACCCTTCAAGAGTGGATGTGAGTGATGAAATAATGGATGAGGACAAGTGTCATGGTGATGAGGAGTTGGGGAGGAGATTCTATACTCGTGGAATAATATCAGGAGAAAAACTGAAACCAAGACTGCAGCTCTTGTCTGGGTCAGAAAGTGATAAACAGGGAAATCGAGCACCTTCTCATCATAACAGAGGGAATCTGCTAACTGCTGCTAAAACCATCTTTCCTGCTTCCAAGGTGATGATGGGCAATGATGGCAAAAGAGGGCTGATCAGCAAACAGAAAAGTGCAGGTCCTATTTGTGGAGTGGTCACAGACCCTGCCCATGCTAGACAGTGTTTTGCAGGTGGTGACTCTAGAGAAGATATTATCATTCTCAGTGACTCTGAAAGTGAGCCTGGACACAGACATGGTGATATGCTCAATGACTCTGATGGAGAATTTGCAGGACTACTTGAGAAACAGTTAATGGATACTGTGGAGAGATTGTCTGATGATGAGGCTCAGGAAGCAGCAGCCGAGCCAGTACTACTAGCAGGGAGATCAAGTGACAAGAGCAACAGGGTTACTCAGATGATATACGGGGCTGCAAAGAAAAGTAGGATGGACCAAAAGGAGCATCAGGGATCATTGAAGACCTTCAGCAAGGTGGTTCTTCCTCAATGCAAGCGGAATGACAGAAGAGGAAAGGATTTCATATACCCTCCTGCCCTCATCAGCAAAGGAAAGGGTGTTCATGGTTTTGAGGGAGAAAGAGAAGGGTGGCAACCAAGCCGTTTTGAAAATCATAGGAAATTGAGAACCAGGAGTAGGTGTGAAGGTGATCGTTGTGATGCACAACATCTGGAGTTCATGTTGCAACATGACAGTCTGGACAAAGGACATATGTGGTTTGAGAGACAGGCAGATAACCGAGGTATGTATCATCACAAAAAGCAAAGAGACATATGTGGCACCCAAACCACATGTAGGGTTGTGGAAGACATGATCCATGAACCAGTATTGGAGAAAAGGCTGCATTCCACTACTGGCCCAAGTCAGAAAGAGATCCTAATTCCTACTACCTGTACTGCATTCAGGTAGGCCACAAAGGAGCTACACCTCCTGAACCCTAAAAAAGATTGTATCCATAGCAAATTCTTCTGTCTTTGGAGATCATCATATCCCTTGTACATGGAATTGTACAAGTTCATAGGATGCTTCTTAAGGACAATTCTTATGGTCTTGATCTTGACAAAGAGGCCATTGGTCAATTTTGTTATTCTATGCAGGGGTCTGGTCAAAGAAGGTGAAGAATCAAAGTGGAGTACGTGGCTAAAGGAAGCCAAGCTAGAGTTCCAAGAGTTCACCAGCACTGACTTATCCTCAGGTAAAGTGCATGAGGCTTCACTGAAGGATTATCATGGCAACAATTCTAAAGAGCTTACCAAGCACAACAAGGATGTCAAGGATCTAACTTCTGCGCAAAAAGACGAAAGCCTTCTCCAGGTGCAGCCATTGTCTTTACTGAAAAGGAAACTTTATTTGAAGAATCTTGAGCCATTTTCTACTAGTCAAACCAGTTCACTATTTCCTTTTGATAGTGGATTAAGAAGCTGTGATGAGAAGAAACGACATGATGGAAATTGGGAATTCCCAATGGAATGGGAAAAGAGAAGAGACGTAAAACAGGAGCTGATATTCTCTAAGGTGAACCAGGGTCAAAGACTGGAAACCAAGACAACTGTGAAAGCAGAGATGAAGGAAGATGACTGCCAAAGGAACGATGAGGAGGAAAATGGATACCAGTGTCAACCAGAAGATGATACTGAGGAGGTTCCTTATGTTGGACAGACAATCTCAGAAATTCTGAAGAGCAGAGGACATGGAACGCTCAAGGCAAGTAATCAACAAAACAAGTGCCGTGGTAGGCAGACCTCACGAAACAACAAAGATGTGCTTGCATGGTCAGTGAGGAGAGGACACACAGCAGCCTGGGGACTTCAAGGAGAAATTGTTCTCCCAGAACGTAATACTAAGTTCTCTCAGAACCCATGAAGGTTTCTCAGTTATATGTTCTGCAATGTCTTACTCTGATTGTCAGTTTGTCACAATGCCCACCTACATGCAATAACATAGTCTGAGAGTTGAAGAAATGTGGTCTTGTCACCACAAAGTAAGACGGCATTCCTGTGTAGAGAATTGCAGGTGCAGAGGAAAAAACTGGCTCAGAAGAGACAGACCCAGCTCTATCATCTAATTCCTCCGACGATGATGCTTCATTAATTGATCAGGAATCAGAAAGCATGATTGAACAACAAGTTCCTGATGCTGATTATTATATATTCGATGATGATCGCACTGAGGAACATATCAAGCAGGACCAGGTTAGTCTTGACAGATCCATATCATTCCTTTACATGCAACACAGAAAAAAGTTAGACCCCTTCTTTTGTGACCCCTTGCCATTTCCAATGACATTGAACCACATGACTACATAGCTGAAATGGACACTTGTGACATACATGACAGTAGTCAAGTCGGACATTTGTGACCTACATTGCAGACATGTTCATAATAGTCATCCCTTGTCCCTGAAAGCTATTATTTCTAATGTTGTGCAATTATTTGAGTTTATAAGGAACAACCAGTTCTGGTTTTTAAATTATTTCAGAATCAGAGAATCACTGGTTCTGGTTCTTTGAAAATATCAGAATCAAAGAACTGCTCGTCCTTTGTATATAAAAAACTTTTAAAAAGGCAGTTTTCATGAAAGAACTGGCAACAAAGTGGTGGTTTTATGACTGGTTAATTAATTTTTTCAAAAAGCAATGAGAACTGTGGTTACATATCAGAACTGGGTCTTTGATTTTTTGAGAACCATGGTTATGAATCCTAAGAACCACCCCGAAAACCTCTGGGGGTCTGTTCCTGCTTCTAATAACCACCCAATACTGGTTACTTCTTTTCTGCCAACATATATTTGTGTCCTCTATGTTGAGGATGCATAATCATTGCTTGACGGATGGCAATCTGTGTGTGGCAGCATAGAGTGGAATTTATTTTATAAGATCTGGAAGCTCAGGAAATAATGGGAACATGCTGTGAATTGTAGGTATGGGCATTGTATGATGAATTCGATGGGATGCCCCGCATGTGGGTGCATGTTAAAAAGGTGACGCATGAGCCTTCATTCAAGGCCTGGGTGTCATGGCTAGAGCCTCACAATCCATCGAAGCGGGCTCTGCAATGGCATGAGGTCAAACCCCAGTAACTTTTCTCCTCACCTTGTTCCTCAACAGCAGCTTCAAGAGCTCTGATTTCTCTACATATGTGTCTGGTAGTTGAGTCTGCTCATCATCATTTACTTACTGTTGTATTTCTGTACCCTTCTCCTTTCTCCATCTGTTTTGTTGCTTTCTCTGATATGTTTCTTATTCACCCTCCTTGGCTGAAACAGTCCACAGGTTACAACATCTCTTGTGGCACATTCAAGGAAGGCAGGACTGTTGTATGTGATAAAATTAACTTTTTCTCCCATGAGATGAAGTCAGTTACTCGCCTGTTGCACAACCAATTCCAGATTTACCCCCAGTGTGGTGAGGTGTGGGCACTTTACAAGAGAACATCATCATCATCTGGCAACAACAATAATGTTGGATGCAAACAAGGTCATCAAAAATCGAGAGATGGAAATACCGAGCGCTTTGGATTCCGGCTGATGGAAATACTGTCAAGCTGTGGAGAAGGTAATGCACCGGAGGTAATTGTCCTTGGGAAGCTTGCTGGATTTCAGACTCTCTGGGTGCCTGCATACACCAAAGGTACTCTTCCTGACAACAGTTACGAGTTATTCTCACATCGAGTCCCGGGGTATAGAATGACAGGCAAGGAGGGTCACAATATCCCCAAGGATTGCTGGGACATTGACCCAGCAGGCCTTCCAGCAATAGAGTCAATGAAGATGTAAGTCTTCATACATATATGCAAGGTAGTACATACAGATATTGCATACATAGGTGATGTGATACATGAACTACTTTGTCTCTTTTTTCATGCTGCTGGAAGAGTGCTTGAACTTGACTTATTTCTGGGGAATCTTGATTTCTGGGACTTGTATAATTACAAATTTTTTGACATTGTTTTGTGAATGATACCAGGCAACTCTTTTTTTGATAGGAAAACTTGCCATTTTCTTGTAGGAAAGGAACATACTTTGGACAGCAGTAGGTAGGTGTAATTTAACAACTGAGAGTTGGATTGCTCTTACTAGCAGGCTGCTCTGAAACTGATAAACAGAACTTTCATATCAATCTTCTGTAAGCAGTGTGCAAAATCTGCTTTGTTCTTTGGGAGCTTTTGATGATGTGATCCTATTCCAAACTGTGAGTTCCATCTCAAAACTTAGTTATAAAGTAGTGGATGGATATATTGATGGAGCAAGCAAGGTCAGTCTTGCAGATTTCAAGAGCACAATCTTCATATAGAAAGATTCATGATTTGTTTACTCGCTGTTGGTATTATACCAGACCCGAGAATGGAAGAGAAATAGAAAGTAGACTGAAGAGAAGGCGGCAGAAGAACAAAAACAGAAGTAAGACAATTTTTTTTGAAAGGCTGCATCGATGCAAGTATTATACATACATATTATAATTATTTATTCAGATGCTCATAAACATAAGTGCATAAAAGATACGAAAGAACTGAACCCACAAGAAACATGCCCTAGAGTTTGGAAGCGGGCGGGTGCTCAACCACCACCACAGCTTCAATTTCCAATCAATTTCTTCATTGCACAAAAGTGAGAAGCTTGATTCATGATTAAAATCAGCTCCATCACCCCCCAAATTGATGACTAATAATATAATAATTAAGGAAAAAAAGTTTCAGGGAAATTGTGAGAGAGAGAAACAGTTCACATTCCTCTTCATTCTCATAAAGAAAATCCTCCAAAATACTTCCCAATCTAAACTCTATAAATACCATTTCAAGAATCCTAACCTGAAAGTTGCAAGTTCTAGACTTTGTCTTTTTCTTCAACTTATGAACCAGCAGCAGCAGCAAAGAAGGTTACCATAAGGTTTCTGTAGGATCCATGGTTTCAATAAGCTTTCTTTAGAACCCGCCGAACAACAGACCATGAAATCTTCTACTATGGTGTAGTTTTGATTCTCCTGATTTTCAAGCATTTTTTATGATTTGAAGGAGAGAAGAAATTTAAGACTTTTTCGAGAGGAATTTTGATTCTCAAGCAATCTCATGAATTTGAAGGAAAAAGAAGAAAAACTGAGGAGAAGCTGCTGCTGGTGGACAAAGTGTTTTGGTATTGTTGTTGCAGAGGTGTTGCTGGTGCAACAAGATGGGCTTCTTGCTCTGCCAAAGCAAAAATCCAAAGAGGAAGTTCTTTGTTTGAAGAGGCAGTTGTGTTTGTAGCTTGCGGTTTCCTTGCAGAGATTTCATCATCATCATCTCCATCACTGTAGCAGTTGCAGACATTTTCACAATTGGGAAGAGAGACAGAGAGACAGAGAGGAGTTGGGAGGAGAAGAGAGGGGGATTTTGTTTTAGTACACGACTTGAGCTCCTTGGAATGTTTGTCCAAATTGCCAGTCGCCATTTGCAACTCTACTAGTGGTAACCTTGCCATCGCTGGTGGTGACCATGAACCAGAGACCTTGACCAACGAGCTTGGATCCGCACTGCCAGTTCTGACCCCAGTTTCGGGACATGGGATACCAGGGGGAAGAATCGCCTCGCATCTTCACGGCAACCACGACTCCTGAGCCACCCACATTGGTGATGGTGACGAGATTGAAGTTGGGATTTCCGTTGATGGTGAAGCGGATTCCGCCGCTCTTGGTACACGGCACTCTCCGGTACTGTACTGGCACAATGCCGGCCCGGTACTGTGCGATCTTGGTGAACGCCGGTTGCGATAAGTCGAAATGCTCGTTGGGTGGGTTGCACCATCCGCCGTCGTTGGCCGCTTGCGCGTAGTTGGGTGGGCAGAAATTGGTCGCGGTCACGACTATCGATCCCGGCAAGCACCATGAGCCCGTGCATATGATCTCGTAACAGGCACCGCAGTTCAGCCCCTCCTGAAACAAGACGCTGCTTAGCGCCGCGGTCTGAATGCCGTAGCCTGTGCTGTAAAGATTGCCATACCCACAAGCTCCAGCTGCAGCAACAGCAATTGTTCCCAACAACAAAAAAAACGCAAAGCTCATCAGACACAGATTTCGGCCAGACCCACAACCTCCAGATGCAGCAGCAGCATTGTACCCAACAACAAACAAACAAACCCTAAGCTGATCAGACACAGATCTCAGCACCGATGATTCTTTCTTGTCGCAGGAGAAAAGAACAACTTGATGCCATGCGTGCATGCATACAGCAGTTCTCTGCAGAGAATGAAACCCAATTGCAAGAACCTACAGAAGATTTGCAATGGCAATGCAGGATGAGGGTTTTGGGACATACCCATAGTGCCGGAAGCATCAGCGCCTCCGTAGAAAGTGGCGTGAGCAGGAGTCCATGCAGATGCGGATGCGAGTTTAGCTGCTGCGGGGCTTGGATGATGGGTTGCTCGTGTGTTGTAGGATGCGTATACCTTCTCTCTGTAGGCACGCCCAAAATCCTGCTTAGGAGGTCCTTCTTGGGATTGCAACTGCACGGGGTGTTGTTGCTGCCCCCTGGGGATGTAGGAAGACGCCTTCTTCTTCAGAGCTTCAGATTGCGCTCCGTAGTTTTGGTACGCCTTCTCTCTGAAAGCTCGCCCCAGATCCTGTTTGGGCTCCTCTTGTTGGGAGTATTGCAGCTGCGCCTTTTGCTGTTTGCTCCCCGGGACGTATGTGGAAGCTTTTTTCTTCAGCGCTTCAGATTGCGCTCCGTAGTTTTGGTACGCCTTCTCTCTGAAAGCTCGCCCCAGATCCTGTTTGGGCTCCTCTTGTTGGGAGTATTGCAGCTGCGTCTTTTGCTGCTTGCTCCCCGGGACGTATGTGGAAGCTTTTTTCTTCAGCGCTTCAGATTGCGCTCCGTAATTCTGGTACGCCTTCTCTCTGAACGCACGACCCAAGTCTTTCGGAGGCTCGCCCTTCTCCGCCACAGTGTCATTCTTCTTCGGCACGTAGCTGGAAGCTCGTTTCTTCAGCGCCTCAGATTGCGCGGCGTAGTTCTGGTATGCCTTCTCTCTGAAGCTTCGACCTAAGTCCTTTGGAGACGAGGACTCGTTCTTCTCCGCAGCAGCATGGTTCTTGGGTACGTAGGTGGCAGCTTTTTTCTTCAGAGCTTCAGATTGCACGCCATAGCTTTGGTACGCTTTCTCTCTGAAGGAACGACCCCAATCCTTTGGAGGCTCTCCCTTGTCTTCTTCTACTGTGGCGTTCTTGGGTGGGACGTATGTCGAGGCCTTCTGTTTGAGAGCTTCGGATCTGTTGCTGTAGAGATCATACATGCGGTTTCTGTAGTCACGACCCAAGTCTTGGGATTCTTCTTGCTGCTGCTGTTGCAACTGCACATTCTTCCCGCTTTCGCTGTCGTCGTAGGAATCCTCGCTCCCTGCAGTCCCGAAGAAAGCAGCAAACACATCGCCAGTTGACGATTCTGCTGGAGGAGCCTCAGCTTGCTTCTGAGATTCGGTCGCTAGAGTCTCGGTGAAGGCGTAGGATTTCTCGCTTTCTGGAGACTCAGCAGGCGATTCAGCAACCTCATCAGCTTCCTTCAACTTCGCGGCGTAGTCGTAGTAGGCATCTGCTCTTTGCCGCGAAGGCGCAGGCGCACCAGGAAAGTCGTAACTCTCCGGCGCATCAGAAACTGCTGGCTGCGGTGCAAAGGATTCGTTAGAAGACGGAGAAAGCTCAGGTGAAGGTCCCGGACCATCAGCATAGTAGCCGTATTCACTCGCAGCTACAGGAGGAGTTGCAAGAGAACTCTCAGGAGCAAAGCTTGAGGGTGGCGCGGGAGGAGACGAGTACTCGCTTGGACCCGTCGAAGAAGGCTCCGGTGCGTAAGACCCATCGGAAGAGAAAGCTGGCTCTGGCGCATACGCCGATCCCTCTGAAGCCGGAGCATACCCAGAATCATTTTCGTAGCTTGGTGAAGGAGCAGGTGGAGAAGATCGGTGATGGCGATGATGATGGTGGTCATGGTCGTCGTCATCATCGTTGTCGTCTTCTTCTTCGTTGCTCGGTGATGGACCCGGAGCATAAGAGTAGTACTCAGGATCATCTGGTCCCGGAGAAGGAAGATCGTTATCCATGGACTTCTCAGGCGAAGAGGCTGGAGAGCTGGAAGGCTCGTAGTACGCAGCTCCTCCAGTGAATGCTTCCGGAGCTGCTGCGTCAGGACCCGGCGCCGCAGCAGCAGATTCTTCCTTTTCCGTCGAGGAAGGGAGGTGCACTTCTTTAGTTCCCTCGCGGTACTTGAGCGACGTGAGGTCGAACTTTGCTGCGGTCACTACCGCCTTCACGTCTTCCAATTGCAATCCTTGTTCGTCGTACTTCAACGATGTAAGATCAACATTCTCTGCACTTCCTCCCACTACCTGCACATCGCTCTTTCCATCTTCTACTCCTGCCGCTCCGTGGATCAGGAAGAAGGAAAATGCGATAGCAACAACGAACATCGTCGCGATCTGAGAGGACGCCCTGAAAGCAAAAGCAAGAGACAATGCAGATGGTGAGTTCACAGAAAACCATTCCGTTTGCCATGAAACCCAGAACCCATTACTGAGCCCAAAAGCTCACACAACCCAACCTGGCCTTGAACCGCACCATCACCATGGAACTCACACGAAATCCCAGAATCTCTTCAGGAAACAGAAACCCATCATTCCAAATCTCTAGACATATATCCATTGAATCTATTCTTGTTAATAAAAAGGCGCAAAGAAAAATATAATTGTGCAACTCTGCCGAATTCCAATACCTATTCCACAGCAAATTCAAAGCATTCAAACACACAATGGACACACACTCTCGCTCTCTTCTGCATGCAGCAAACAAAAAAGATCAACGAGATCGCGAGTTGTTGCTTGCAAACCTTATTCACAGTAGCTACGGATCATAATACTGGATAGTCTAAAGAGGATGATACGTCACAATATTCTAGTTCCTTACATGGAAGCTGAAACGCAGGGAGTTGGATCCAGATCCGACGGATTTGCGACGAGCGCGCGCTCACCCAGAGAGCAAAAGCTCACACCCACGAAGAAGAAGACATGAATGCACGCTAGAATCGACGACAAAACAACAGCAAAATAAATTTTTAAAAATCAATAGAAAGGATTCATGTCTTCTGTAAAGGACGCGACGCTAACTCGCAGTAATGGAGACAGAAACGTGAGCCTTGCTTGCTACAAGAGCTTGGCTGGCTAGCTGCAGCTGCTACTGGCTTCTTCTTGAAGAGATTCAATTCATAAACTGTTGAGAAACATCAGGAAACGCGCGCTTACAAACAAACAGGCTTTGGTTAGTACGTGATGAGGCGCAAAAAACGCAGGATGATTCAGTGCCTAGAACCACGCAGCAGAAGAAGGAGCGCGACGACGACGACGACGGATATGCAGCGATGATGATCAGCGCCGAGCCGAAAGCAAACCAAACCGAGCCGAGCAGAATCGCGGCTTTCAAGAGTCGCCGATAAAAGGCGCCGTCAGGGGGAAGGGGAGGGGGGAAGAGGCTAAACAACTAACAACTAAAAACCATCTTTCCGCTATTTGTAGAGGAGGCCGGCGCAGGCCTATCTTACGCTCCATAGCTAACCGGCGATAATTTGGGGGCGCCGCTAACTATGGAGCATCCAAACGTGGGTTACTGTGTTTGGTAGTTGGGAAAACAGATGGAGGAAGTGGGGAACGAAGGGAACCCGCTACTCTGTTTGGTAGTTTGTGAAAGCAGAGAGAGGAGGTGGGGAACGAAGGGAACCCGCTACTCTGTTTGGAAGTTAGTTAAAGCATAGGGAAGAGGTGGGGAACGAAGGGAACCCGCTACTCTGTTTGGTAGTTAGTTAAAGCATAGGGAAGAGGTGGGGAACGAAGGGAACCCGCTACTCTGTTTGGTAGTTTGTTAAAGCATAGGGAAGAGGTGGGGAACGAAGGGAACTCGCTAGTGTGTTTGGTAGTTTGTGAAAGCAGAGGGAGGAGGTGGGGAACGAAAGGGCACCCACTCTATTTGTTATTATTAGATGAAAGAGGGGGGGGGGAGGTTGGGAACGTGGGATGAGGTTGGGGGCCCTTTATTGAAAATTATGGGGTTGCTAATTTCAATTAAGGGTTGTTGATTTTTTTTTCAAACAGCCTTTATCAAAGCCATTGCTAGGCTAGTTAGAGATTTTATTTTTATTTTCTTAATTTAAATTTTTATATTTATTTTTGTGTAGGCCGTGGGCTTTACCAAAATAAAGGCTGTGAGCAAAGTGCATGGCCTAAGCCTTTGCTAAGTGTAAAGACTAAACACCTGCTCGGATTGTAGGAAAATTCTGGTATATAGGAGTGTAGGGGTAGTTTACCAGTTTTTATTGAGAATTGTCAAGTCCAGTTTTCAAAGTGTCAATTCCCAATCGATCTTCAAAGGTGGTTCTCAAAAATTGGGTATCAAATGTTTAATTATTTTGATCCATAAGTTATTTTAATTATTAAGATTATTTTTTAAATTAAAGAAATTTGAATGAAAATAATAATAATAATAATATTATTATTATTTCTTTAAACATTTTATATGTTCATGATTTCATTTTGTTCAAATACAGCTTGGAAGCTTTTCAAGCTCCTCTTTTAAACTAAAATCATTATCAATTAACTTCACCAAATTAGAAGAAGACTTACAACCAACTCTAGATCACTTGACTAGTTTTTTTCACAAAAATCAACTTTTAAAAATTGTCCCATTGCAAAAGTCATCTCCTAAAGATTTTTTTTTTTTCTTTCTCAATTTGTAATTCTACAATGCCTAGAAATTTATGAGCCAAAAAATTAACAATATGAAACATGGTTTCATATTTCCTCCACCATTGAAAAGGATAATTGATTTCCTTAAAATCCAGTTGATAATGTCTGAAAATTAATAATTTTCTATGGAAAAGGCTTTTTTTGCTAATTCACTTGTGTTGGCGGTTTGTTCAAAAATATCCATGTGATCCTCAATAATTATTTGCCTTGCAAAGACAACTTTAATTTATGCCACATTCAAAACCATAAAATATAAAAATTTCCTATGAAATGCCTTAGCAAAAACCACACCCTCCTCACGACCACTAAAAAAACGATATTAAACAAAGGTTCTTAAATTTGAGGTCCAGCATCAAAGACAACATGTTATAAACTTCTTTTTTCTTATCTTGTTAGAAAACAAAAAACAAAAAAAAACCCAATTTTCATTTTTGATGTTGGAAGCAAACTAAGCAACTTAAGAGCAACCCTAGAATCATCATCAATCAAAGGGACTTTGGTTGATAGATTTGGGAATTCTTCCTTGAATTTCAAGCACATTCATATAGTAGATTGCAATGCATAAGAAAGTAACCAATGCCCATTAGGTTGATTCAAAACACAAGCATTCACAGCAAGTGAAAAAAATTCAAAATTATTTTTAAAATGTGTCAAGTAATAAAAAGTGAAACTTTCTCACTAATTTTAATAACATTTTGTCTATTATAGTAAAAGATAAATACATCCTTAAATTGCAAGGCTTTTAAAAATATAATGATTTTGTTAACAAACCTACAATTAAATTTACACATGAAATGTTAATATATCCAACTAGCACAATTAATTAATAAATAATGAAAATATGCAAGCAATAATAGATTAAAAAATTTCATTAAAATATTTAATTTTATTGGGTGTAAATTATAATTTGCACAAACCTTTTTCCATTCCTATCTACCCTTCTTAGATTTTTAAAACCAAATTATACATTTCTACATATTTGATTATGCAAACTTGATTGAAACAATTTTTAAAATTTACAATTTTTTTGTTAATTGTGGCATATTTACATGCTTTGAAAAACACATGACCAAAAAAATTGCATTGAAAGCTTTCATCCAAATTAAAAACTTCACATCTCACAATAAATTTGAAGGCAATAATTGTGATATTCAAATTGGACCCTTGATCTTTCACATGTAAGCAATAATTTTTTTTCTCAACCCATATTGATTAAACAATTTTGTTAGATTATTAGCAAAAGATTGATTGGTAACCTATGTTGCTTCAAAGAAACCAATAGTCACATGTTTAGGTTGCCAATCACATCCCAAAAACTTATTGACAAGCAAATATATCACGTGCCCCCTTGGACATTCATAAATCAAAACTAACTATTGTAAAAATACAATCTATCAATTTTGGCAAAAATATATTTTTGTTTTGTTTTCTCCACTACGTAAGCAACATTTCTTTGGAAAATTATCTTTTTAAAAGGAAGACCACTCAAGAACATAAGTGTAAAACAAAACATTTGAACCAATTGTTTTCCACAAGTTAAAAAGGTAGGTGATTTTTCACAATCAAAACACCAAGGTTTTATACAAAGTTTTTCTATTACATAGCCATCATGTTTGAAAAGATCTTCCACAACGAAATAAATAAATATTGCATTGATTAACACATTAGACCTCTTCTTGTAGGTTGTTTTTCAACAATTCTTCTTATTGCATTATTCACTTCCTCTTCAATTTTTGTTAACATGATGAAATGGTTTGCATCCACATGTTTTCTCAAAGTTGTAATTCAATATGTCTTATAATGTGTTATTAGACCTTTACTTTCTTTAGTGCTTGAATTAAATTCAAGTATAGGGGGATTGTGACAAAGAATGCATCTTATGACTTGAGGACTACCCCCATCAACATCTTTCACATCATTGACACAATAGAATGTTCATAATACATTTCTATTATCCCTTCTTCATGTTCTCTTTTGAACATATAGATTTTCAAAACTTGTTTGTATATTTTTTTCTTCATTTCTTTTTACTACGTTATTTTTTGTTCGGAAATTTGCACTTTTCAAATTTTCTACATCTTTTTCAATAACACTTTCATTGACATTTAATTCATTTTCATTTTCACTTGAATCCATCATTTTTTCCCAAATATTACACAATAAGGTGAAGAAATTAAAAACAAGTTTCTTTTTTTGGCAAAATAGAAAATTTTGATCATTTACTACTTATCACAAGGTAAATTTAAAGGTAATTCATTTATCATTTATCCTATATGTTGGATAGAAGTTAGTCTAACCCCATTTTGTTAAGATAATGATTCATTTTGTGGGATTGATGTTTTTGGGAAGGGGGAAAGAAAACATGATCTAATAGGGTTGGGATAAAGTCTTAACTACCTTGGATTTTAAGGAATAGTGGCTTGGATAAGATAGGAGGAAGTGGGTTAGCTAGTTTACAAATGATAGGGGTCATCTTATCTTGCCTTAGTGTCGCAACCCCACTTTGGCCAAGTGTGGGGGTGAAGCCCAACACTTGGAAAAGTTGGAGGTTTGGAGTCCTCCGAGACTCTCGAATGTTCAGAACTCAACAGCAAGGCCCAAAACACCTCGCATTAAGGTATTCTTGGTGTCATTGGAAAGGTCTTGAAACGTAGATATCGAAAATGACCTTGCATTGGCCATTCGGACATCTGCAGCCCAAGATATGGGCAAAAGAAGGGCCGGGAGTCAAACTGACAATTTGACTCCCGACCACTAAAAGTCGGGAATTGACCTCTTCCTGACGTCGCCTTGAAGAGTGCAACACGACGTTGGAAAGCTCTTGACGAGAGCTACAACTTTGATTTTGGACTTGTCCCGATCCGAGCTCGGGGCGAGGAATTATGGCCATTCAAAGTTCCGGGAGTCCAACCGGGACAGTTTCGGGACTCCATTTCGGGAGTCCCAACAAAATGTGCCATTTGGATGTAGCCTCGGCGACCAGTCGCAGAGAATACTATAGGGAGTAAGGTGGTGGCTTACTCCCGAGTCCGAGCCGTGGTGAGTCTTGTGTGTCCAAGTGCCCGTGGCAAGTCCCAACACCCAAGGGTGTCCCGAATGTTAAATTAACCTTTTTGGGTTGGTTTTTGGATGCAGATTCACACGAGCTAAACTAGTCCCTCTTCCTAGTCTAATCCCTGGGCTCCTAACTCGACCCTCTACCCCTTTCTAGAGTTGGAAATCGGGAGCGTGCTACTAAGTCACAATTTTCGCAACTTGACTTTGTGAAACCCTCAAGTGGGTTTCACCCTGTGACTTGGGAGCACGTCACTTAGGCTAGTTGACCTATTGGGTAAAGGAAAAGAATAGTTGAAAAAAATTAACTCTTAGAATTTCTACTTAGGTTTTGATTAGGTGACTAGGATGTTACAATAGAGGGATGGGGGCTTCTTGGTCAGCTCCTTCTTGTTGACTTTTCAATTCATGGGAAGATGGTCATATACTCGTGAATTTGGGGTGAAAGTTGGAATATGATGTGAGGATCTAGGGAAAGTTGAAGCGACTAAATACATCATAACAAACAAGTAGGAGGTGCTTACTCATTCATGAAGAATGAGACCATCAAGGTGAGTTTAGGGAGGACACAAGAGAAAAGGAAGTGGAGGTATGAGTGGGAGGCAAGGGAGGCAGTGGTAGCTACCCAAGGACTATATGGGATGAGGAGTGGTAGGAAAGACAAGAGGGAAAAATGAGCAAACAAGGGTGTGGAAGAAGGGGCAAAGGCAACAAGGAGGTACAAAAGGGGAGGCTAAAGACTTGTGAAGACTTTGGAAAAAGATTGGACTGGGTGAGGGGGGTTAAAGAAAAGAGGTTGTGGGTGGGTGGTGTTTTTGGGGGGGTTATATTTAATTAGAGGTCAAATAATGTTACAACTAGGGAAGGGGTTTCATTTTTATGATAGGATGGCAGATAGAATTATTAAGAGACCATTAAGGAGGACTTCATGTATTTGATTGGAACACAAAGGATTTCAGGAGTTTGTCAATGTGAATGGTTGAACATTTCATCTGTGAATGTGGTGTTGTGGTCTTGAAAAGTGGAGGATAAAAATAACTTTAGTGTATGAAGGTTTCCAATTCAAGTTAGGGTTGTTGTGTAGTGAATATAGGTGGGAGGTGGGCAGAAAGGATGGGAGGTAACAAGAAAGCAAGAAGATGTGATGATGTTAATGTTGGTTAACTAAAGGTAATAATAGTATAACAAAGAACTAATTTAGTAAATCATTGTTGCCGTAGTGTCAGGTTGAGATTAAATAAGGTTGGTATGACTATGTTGTCCTACTTGTTGTTTAGAAAATAACAATAAAAGAACTATAGGTAAAAGGTGAAAGAAAGGTAGAAAGGAACAAGCCACAAACAAAACCTAACAATTGTGACAAAAAACTAATGCACACAATAATCAAAACAAGGAACACATATATTAAATGGTAGAACCACTCTCAAAATTTCCCACTGTCTTGAACTTGTGGCCACTTAATTCAAAGCTAGTGGCCGCCTAAATTCCTGCCTTCACCAATAAAGAGAGGCTTGAAGTTTCTAAAGGGTCAGATCTCTCTAATTTCTCTTTTTTGAACCCACTGACCTTCCTTCTTTTCTCAATCTCTTTAGACCACATAAACCTATAACAACATTAAACTTCCATAAAAACCCAACTTTCAAATTACATTTTGTAACATAGACCCCTGAGTCCAAATAGAGTGCATGAACCAGTACTCATGATACCACCCCTTAAATTGACAACACATAAAAGAAAGAAAACAACACACTTCAACTCCCCATTGACTGCTTCACAAGTTTTACAAAGAACCATAGCCACCTTACATGATCCGCTTTATAAAATTCAACGAACTGTGACTGTTTTTCGAAGTTCCCAGTAATTAAGATGTTCTTTCATGATATGCAAATCAACAACACTCACACACAAATCAATTCGACACACACACATTGAGAAGATTCCAGGCTATTCTTGAAACCCTTAAGATCTTCATCATCCCTCTCATCATCAACCTCCAAACCCACCTCCTAAACTCAATTTCTACCTCTCAAAGTACATTGTGTAGTAGATCTCTCTATATTTTTGTTAGGGCACAAAAAAATCTACCATTCCTTCTCTAAAAACCTCTACCCAAAACCAATGCATCCGCTTTCCCCACTTATCTGCTTTGCTATTATTCTTTCTTCTGTTCCACAGTGAGAGTTCCACCGACTCCCCATCGCTTGGCAGCTCCTTTGCTTCACATTCAGCCAATGTCCAATAATATTCACACTAGTTCATTCATCCCACATAAAAGAAAATGACATAAAAACATCAAAGCCAAAAACACCACTACATCTCCATCACTCCTTTTCCTTGTCTCCATTGCCGTCATGTGTAAACACCCCCAATTGAAAACAAGAAAAAACGTTCTTCCTTGAAACCCTAAAACTTTTTCCTATTCACATCCAAACCTTAAGGTTAAAAATTTGTTACACAACATTCTAAAATCTTTCATCGTAACCACTCTTGTAAACTAACCCTAGGTACTTCCACAACATGAGGTTTCCAAAGAAAAAATTAAAAGTTTGAGGAATTACCACTTGTGATATTCTTTTTTATGTTCTCCAAAAAAAAAAGAATGACCCAAGTTTAAGTTGCTTAGCACACTAATTTTAGACTTAACACTATATTTGTCTTATGGATATAAACAATTAGACACAAGTAAGGTAAACCTTAGCTTAACAAAAGAAATAAAAATCCATTCAACACTTTAGTAATATATTAAAAGCTTCTATAATAGAGAATGATTCTTTTTTTTTAAAAAGTTCCAAGAGTGTAAAATAAGAATATTTGTGAAAGTGAGTTAGGGCAATGGAAGGATATAAAATGCAAACTGTACAAAAATAATTACCAATTAGTCACCAAAACTAAAACAAATACACCATAATAGAGTCCATTGAAGAAATGGCGAATGCATGAAACTGGCTCACAATAAAGATGAGTATATTTATTTATTTTGTGTATGCTGTTTTTTACCCACTTCAAAACAACTACCTACCCCAGGTGAAGTTAAAACTCAAACTTAAACTAGACGGGTAGGGTAAAAACAGGGTAAGTCTGAATATTTTATCAATTTTGGCAGTGTAATAAAAAAGGTAGCAGAATAAACTTACCAACCAAATAGGGTCTATTATTTACCATGATGTTTATCCCCAATTTGATACCTTCACCTTTTGGAGTGAGACCTTGCAGTGCCCATATTAAGCCCGAAAATGTTAGATTTGAACTCGGAGACCCTGATTTAGTCTAAGCAATGATCATGGAACACTTGTCATATTTAGAAATTATTTAAATGGATTTTGGGATTCAACCATGCTACCAACATGGGTGCTAGTTAACCCAAGAGTAATTATTGTAGTTGTACAAGTAGGAGCAACGAAAATATATGTAGCAGCAGTGGAGGCCCTTAGGAAAAAAGGAAAGACAGGATGAAACTCAGCAATGGAGGCGCTTGCGAAAAAAGGAAAGACAGGATGAAACTCAGATTATCACCAAATTTGTTGGTAAAACTAGTTTGGGTCCCAGTAATTCTGCTTTATGAAATTGTCATTCCCAGTTACACGTTTGATGCCCTATTATTTCAAAACTTTATTATTCTTGGCCCCCCCTAATCACGAGACTTTAGGGATAACTCTAATGAGTTCAAGTAGCCTTGGCCATAGGAATGGTCATTGGGAACGCAGTGAATGACAAAGGGTCTTGAGGACTGGATTGAATAAGGACCTTCATCCACCACAAATGGGATGTAACTCCCAATGCTATTGTTGATTAGCCCTAGTTCACCCTGGCCAACTACCATGGGTTCATGTTTTGGTGAGACTTCATGAGACATTTCCTCTTTTAACTGGTGCTAGTTTAAACTTGCCATTAAGGGCATAGTCCTTGTGCAATGAGCCACTGTTTGTTGGCCTTGCCTACCAAGGCAAGGATATTGTGTTTAGGTTCAATATAGAGTATAGTAGCTTAAGGGATTTTGGCCTATAGGTAGTAGGTCTCATATTTACATGAGGATTTTGAAAGATGATATTTTTGGTTTGTGATAAAATTTGAGATTAGTTATAGAGTTATGATATCTTGAAGGATTTTGTTTTTTCTATTAGAGGACTTTTTTGAAGATTATATTTTTGCATGCTGAAACATTTGAATGTCCATAATTCTTCATTTGCCTTAAGATACTTTTAAATATAAATGGCAAGGCCACAATGTGACACACCCCTTGTTTATTGCGGCATATCTTTTGTAAAGATGTCCTTGTCTCTTTATCTCTTTCAGTGTCTGCCATTTTTGGCAGGACAGATGTGATGAAATGAGGAAGATTGGGATGAACACCATTTTTATAGGCAAATCTGCCCATCATGGGTTGCCCACTTGCTCCAGGTAATTTTGCATCATGGTGGATGAAAACAAGAATGATAACACTTGTGTATCATTGCTTGGATTAATAATAAAAAAGCCATTGGTTCTAGTTTGTTGAAAAAATCAGAATCAAAGAACCATTGGTTTTGGTTACTCAAAGAACCTTTGGTTTTTATGAGAGAACTGAATAAAGAATTGGCAGTTGTTTGATATTTTGAAAACTTTGGAGAACTGTGATTATAGTCTATAGATCAGAATTGGTTCCTTGAATTTTTTGAGAACCATGATTATGAACCTTAAGAGGCCCTGATAACTATTGGCATTTTTTCATGTTTCTCCTAACTGCTTGTCATGGGTCTGAACCAATGTTGTGTGGTTCTCCTTTTTTTTTTATGAGACGCATTGGTTCTAGTGTGACCAGATAGGGAGTCATTTAGATTCTGTAGTGTGAACGCTATATTCGTTTTAGGGTTTAGGTGTTGAACCACCGTCAACTTTCTTCATGCAAGTGGCGGGGTTTATCTCTTCATTGTTTGTTAGTGACTGTGGAGTAGGAAAGTTTGTTGCTTTTGTGTTATGTGAAACAGGTTGGCAACTGACGATGGGTGGCCAAGCGCGATTCATGTGTGCAAGGAAGATGGGAAGAAGAGGCAGTTGGATGAGGATAAGAGGCGGGATTCGAAGGCGAAAGGCAAGTCTGTTACTTGGTAGAAAGAAGTGCAATTTTTGTTGTAGGAGAGAGCTTGCAAGAATGTATAGTTGTTGTGTTTTTCTCCACTGCACCAGTAACTATATGATGGCCGGCTTTATGTTCTAGTTAGAATTAGGACTGATAAAAGGTTGATGTTGAAGGCTGATGACACCTAAAGGTGGTCTGAGCTATAGAATTAGAAGCATATAGAAAACTACATTTTGTAAAGGCTTGGTGGAAACCTTACTTTAAAATCTAGTGGGTAGTTCATCCAATTGAATGGGAGCCATAAACCTTTGTGGGTATCCTTTGGACTATGTAGAATGTGAGTGAGAGAGAAGCAGGATGGGAGAAATCATAGCAAGCATTTATAGATCCATATTTCTCACAAAATTATGTTTCTTTCTTGAGTAGTTGCAAACCAACTTGGCATACATGGTTCAGTTGTGGAGTAGTACCTAGAAGTTGATATGTTGCTAAAGATTAGACCAAACATTTCTCTGCATTGATCTATGTAGTGGGGGTGGATTAGTAGTTCATCACAGATCGAATGAACACTAAGAGCGCTGACTTCAAGCCAGACCCTACTAACTCTTGCGCTCACAATACAAGAATGTTTTTGTTTTCAACAGTAACTAAGGATTACTACTATAATAAATTTAAGATAGGTTGATAGGCATGTATCTTCTGAAGATCCGCCTAGTCTGAAAGATCACATATTATGGGACTTTAGATCAGACTATTATAATAATGCCTGCTTGACAAGAAATAAATTACAAACATTGTAATAGGAGTAAGGATATGAAAGAGAGGCAAATGGTTTGTGTACCCTTTCTCTTTTGGTTACACTGGTTCTTCCCCACATTTGAAAAAATCAACCTGACTCTTTGAAAATTAATTTTAAAGGTTTATGAGAATTAATCAGGGTATCACATTAAAAAAATAATCAAGCTAGTTCTCAAACAAGGTTCTCACAAATATGATAATAATCAATTTTTATATTTAGTTTTCACAATTTGGATTTCAAATTTATATTCATTAAAAAAATCTCAATTAAAAAATATTTGAAAAACAAAAACAAACTTGTTTTTATATGTTTGGTTTTCACCTCCTAATGCTTTTCACCTCCTCCTCAATAAACTAACCTAAATTAACCTAAATCAAAATCTAAACTAACTTAATCTAACCTAAACTAATCTTTTTTTTAAAAAACTAGGGTAGATAGACCTTTGAGTGAACACTTAAGAAGTCAAAGGAGGTCAAATCCTCACACATTGCTCCTCTCCTTCTAAAGCTCAAAAAACATTTGTAACCTTCCACCTAACATTTCCAATGCCACAAAAATGGTTTAATTCAATAAAAAAATGGGGAAGATAGGGTGTTTGGTGTAAAATTGTTCAATAATCTATATGAGTGAATGATAACATAATAAGATTTTGAGCTTAAAATCTTGGACCTTTGCATCTTTGCCTTTGAAATACCAAGTATAGGTCCCTCTTGCTCTCATTGTCCCAATATGTTAGTCCTTTTTTATTTCACTATTTCAATATGTTAATCATAGGAAAATATAAAAAATTTAAGAAAACTAACTCCACAAGGCTTTCCTAAACCAACCACTTTTGTGGACTAGTTGACCAAATAGAAAGGTTTTTAAAAAAAAACTACAATCCACTTCAGTGGCCTGTTACTTACCTACACCCAATGAAAATTCTTGCACCTCTTCTTTTTTCTCAATCACCCACACGACTTCAACTGCTTACAACACCATCACAATCCAAGACATTTAAACCTCATACACCATTTTACAACTCCCTCTTGGAACAACTTTCTTACAACAAACCAAATTTCAATGAACTCAAAATGACACCTATTTTGCAACCTATTAACCAATGACACAACAAAAATCTCACACATTGTGCCTCTTTACTTCTTTACAAATATGAACACAAAGCACAGATTTCACCACCCAACCACAAGCATGGAGGCGTTTTGCTCTATTGCTTTTTTAAAATATTCCTAACCAAGCCAAAAAATAAAGTCACTCTCTTCTAGCCTACCCTCCTTTATCCTCCACGCTTTCCCCAATGCATGTTCCATTGTGGCAAAGCTTCTAAGTGTTTGCCACATCTTAGGTAAATTTACAAATGACATTTCTTGCTTCAAAAATTTTGTCAACAATTCTTTACATGCATCCATCACCTCAATTGGTCACTAACATGCTCCCCCTCCAAAAAAAAGAGGTCATTTTCCTCAATGAGAAAAATCAAGAAAATTAAATTGAAATTATGTTTCATTTTCCCAAATAACTTGTTCAACAAGATGATGTTTCCATTTTACCAACACTTCATTTCACACTCTATTTTGATGTTGGTGTATTACAGTTTTTAGAATTTGTTCAAGTTTTGCTAAGGTGTTCCTTTCATCTAAAATCTGAGGTAATTCTAGCAAAATATGAAAAAGATTTGACACATATTTTTCTAACAAGTCTAACATGGAACACATTGTGGATTCGCCATGACTTTGGGAGATCCAATTGGTGGGCTACCTTTCCAAAAAAAATTGTTATGACAAAGGGTCCATAAAATCTAAAAAATTATTTTTGGCATTTCCCCAATTTTAGGCCACTTAGTTGGGGCTTGACTTGTAAAAAGACCTAATCATTCACCTCAAACTCTCAAGGGGTACGATTTTTATCCGCGTAAAACTTAGTTCAATCTTGTGCACTCTACATACTTTCTTTGACTAGTTTTAAAGTATGATGCATAGTGTGTGTCATTTGATTAACTCCCTCCACATTAGAGGTGGATGTTGAAATAGAAAGAGGAGTTAAACATTCCTAACCATAAACAACATAAAATGGATTAGTTTTAATGGAAAAATGTCAATTTATATTATAGGCAAATTCCACCATAAATAGGTATTGCTCCCATGACACTTGTTTATGCCCTACATAATTTCTTAACATATCTTCCAACATATGATTGGTTCTTTTTATTAGGGCATTTATTTCAAGGTGACATGCACTACACATTTTTAGTTTGGTGCCCAACATTTTGAGCAAAGTACCCCAAAATTAGTTGACAAACTTTTGGTCCCAATCACAAATAATTTCTTTTAACAAACCATGTAAACGGAAAATTTCACAAAAAAATAGTTTTGCCACATCAATGGCTTACATAATGACATGGAACTAGCTTTGTGATTTGATTAATGACCACAAAAATATTGTCATGCCTTTTCTGGTTCTTAAGCAAACCCACTATGAAGTCCATGCTAATGGATTCCCATTTGTTATTAAGGACCCCCAATGGTTGTAAAGAACTTGGGGTCTTAATTTGTTAAGTTTTAATTATTTGACACATAAAACATTTTTCTACATATTTTCATACATCCCTTTTCATGCATGGCTAAAAAATATATATATATTTTTATGACCATATAAGTTTTCTAAAATCCAAGGTGACCAGCTATTGGGATGTTGTGACAGTCATAAATGATTCTAACGTGAAAGTCTTCAAAATTAGGGATACAAACCCCAATGCCATAATATAAAACCTCACCATCTATGAAGTATGCCTAGTATTTTTGAATTTTTTCATTGGTCCTATGTTCTTTTTCAAGGTTCTCATAAGGTTATGATACCAAGTGTTAAGTCCCTTTTGCTTTCATTATCCCAGTACGTCAATCCCTCTTCATTTCACTGTCTTAGTACATCAATCATAAGAAGATATAAAAAAAGGAAAGTTTTAGTTGGCACACCCATCAAGTTTTTAAGTCATTCAAAACAGACTAAAAACAAAGAAAATATGGGGCTAAAACTCAAGAGAGGTCTAAAAACTCAAACTCACTCATCCTTTTCTTGTGTTTTCTATGTTGCTCTTTTATTTTGATGATCAAAAATCATTTGTAGCCCTCCATTTTGCACATCCAACAACACAAAAATCACTCAATTTGGTTAAAAATTGAAGAAAATATTGGAAAATGTTTAATGATAGGTATATGTTTGCCGATGGATGATTTTTCTTTATTGTCATGATAATAGGATTTTTATTCTTTCATAAAACCAACTTGGTGTTAAAAAAAAAATGAAGCAAAATAAATAATTGTTTTCAATAATTCAATTACCACTTGGATGAAAACCATCAATTTAGTTCTCAAACCAATTATCACCAAATGAGATACTAGTTGATTGTCACTATGAAAACCAATTTAATAACTCGAGGTCCTAGTGAGAACCACCCAACACTAGTTTGAACCAATGGTGGTTAAATATATATATATTTTCATAACAAATTAATTTATTTAAAAATTTTGGACCACATATGGTATCAATATCAAAAGTTTCAAAAAAACTAGATTCACATGTTATAATTTTAGCATCAAAATAATATTTTCAATAATCAATTTCCTTGGTTCATTTTTATAATAATCGCTTGTTATGCACAAGGGTTGATTTTCAAATACCCACATTGAAACCACCTATTATTTTGCCAATGTAAAATAAGTTTTAAAGGTATTTTTTAATTTTATTTTTTATTTGACCTTTTTTTCCAAAATAAATTTAGTAACACATCATTTGAGTCAACCTTTCTAATCACCTAGGGAACTATAATCCAAAGGAAAACCACATTTTTAACCCACCATCTAACCCTCCACAAGCAATTTCAATTATTTAAGTGAATGCAATATGTTAATGGAGAAGGTCAATGCAACTCATGTCATGTTACTATGATGCCATTTATGCATGGGATGTGGAGGATACATTGTAAATCAATTTATTTGGTTTTTTAGTTGTAGACAAGTGAAAGGTATCTAGATTTCAAACACATGAAGCACTATGGCTTGAGCATTGAACCTTCCATGGGTGGAAACAAAACTAGTTGCAATGGCGCTAGCATGATGAAATTGAACATTTTTGCATGGAATCAAAAGCTTAGAACTTATGTAAAAATGGGCAATTTTGGAAAAGAAGATGCAACTTTTTAACAAGATGAAATGCAACAAGAAGGGATGAAACCTAACAATTTATTTATTTTTTCGGTGATTTAAGGCATGTGCTAGTCTAAGAACATTTGAAGATGGCAAGTGTCTTTTTCACCAAATCATTCAAAATGGTTTGGAAATGAATGTTTTTGTGGCAAATAACTTGGTAGTAAGTATGCAAAATGTGGGAACATTTAGGATGAATGTTCAATAACATGCCATTTCAAGATATGGTCATTAAAACACCATTAATGCACCCCCAAACACCTTGAAAGATTCAAATGCAAGTTCGAAGGTGAAAACAATAGAAGAAGAAAGAATGAGGGTACATTCCCTAACTCACAACACTTCAGGGGTAAGAGGGGCATGTTGGAGTTTAGGATGGGGACTAAGAAGAATGACAAATATGTCAACTATTCACACGGACCTTCACAAACTAAACAACAAGTTGGTTAATGCATAATTGGAGCATTTTTCATGCACGGATGAACCATGGGCATACACAGACTCACAAGATTCACCACGGCCTAGACTTGGGGGGAAGCCGCCACCTTCCCCGTTATAATATTTTTTATGATTAGCCATGAAGGATACATCCAAATGTCATTTTGTTCGGGACTCCCAAGTTGGGAGTCTTGAAATTCTCGAAATTCGGTTTCCTGACACTTTGGAAGGCCATAATTTTTTATGAAGACCTCCAATTGAGCTGAGGTCTAAACAAAGTTGTAGCCTTTGTCGAAAGCTTTCCAATGATATGTGGCACACCACCTTCACACACGTATTTTGAGGTGATTCTTGATTTTTAATGGTCGGGAGTCAAATTGACACTTTGATTCCCGGCCCTCCTTTTGACTATAACTTGTGTTTAAAGTACTCAAATGGGTCATGCGAGCCCATTTTAAATATTTAAATTTTAAAATGTTTCTAATGATATAATTGAACTTTCTAATCCAATGAGTTTTGACCCTTGAAATACTTTTTTGAAAATTCAGGATTCCATAGGGATTCCAACTCCCAAAATGGAATCCGCTTGGGAGTGTGTGGGTTCATTCCTTCACATTCCTAGGAGTGCAAATGTGCCTCTTGGGTTGCATTCTCGAACCACATCTTTCCATGCTTTTGCCTTAGTCACAAGCCCAAGGTTAGGGTTGCAACAACCATGATATTTGGGACATGTCAAATGTGGGTGAAAGCAAAAAACATTGGAATTATTGTGACAAATGCAACAAGGAGATGTGTGGCTAGATTCTATTACTTTTGTGGGTGTGTTGAATGCATGAGCTAGCAAGGTTGCACTTGAAGAAAGTAGGTGTGTTCATAAATAACCATTGAACCTGCATGAGATTCAATTGTCTTTATGTGTAATAGCATGGTTGACATGTATGCAAAATGTGGGAGCATTGAAAATGCTTGCAAAATGTTCAAGAATATGCCATCTTGAAATGTGGTCACTTGGACAACCATCATATTAGGACATGCACAATGTGAGCAAAAACAAAGGCATTGGAACTATTTCAATAAATGTAACCAGAGGATGTGTGACCAAATTCTGTCACTTTTGTGGGGGTGTTGAATGCATGTACCAATGTAGTTGGCCTTGAAAAGGGCATGTGTGTTCATGAGCAAATCCTTCAAAGTGGTTTGGAATTAGATGTCTTATAAGGAATAGTTTGGTTGACACGTATGCAAAGTGGAAAAAACATGGAAGATGTTTGGAGTGTGTTCAACAAGTTGCCATCTCGAAATGTAGTAACTTGGACCATCATACTTGGAGGATGTGCTAGGGTAAGTTTGCAATATAATGAACCATCGCAAGTGTAACCATTTTGAATAACACACTTGTCAATTTTAAACTTCATTTAAGATTATTATTTTTTTAATATAATCTACATAGTGTGATGTGATATACATTAAAAAATGACATATAAAAATATGAATCAATTATATCAACATTTGAGGGTGAAAAAGGACTAATTAAACACTTGTGACCAATCTTGAGGTCCTAAGTAAATCATATAAAAATGATCAAAATTAATCTAAAATTGTTTGGAAAATTTTCATATTCATGTAGATTGAATCAATATTTGACTTTACATGATTTTGGATTATCATTGGAATTGATATATAAATAAATTATACAATTCAGAATTTGCAATTTTCTTTCCGATAACTCTTGGATAAATATAAAGATAAGTTGTAAAATTCAAAAAAACTAAATTTTATTATAAGAATATATTATACAAGTCAAATATGTGATTAAACCATAAATTTTATGCAATGGTTGATGCCATCTCAATTTCAAATCCTTGTCCTTTTGAAAGGAACAAAGCAATTGGGTGTGGCTCATTATATTGTTTATAATAATTAATTAATTTTGAAAATTTCTTTTAAAAAAAAAATTCTTAAAGATTTCACTATCTTTCCTTCACAAAAACATGTTCTTTGAAATTTTTTTGGGCGAAATTTCAATGTTTTTGATGTAATTAGTGTGAAAATTGCCAAGGTACTATGGTAGTTGAAAATTTTATAAGTTTTTCACAAAATTACAACCTTAAATCAACCTTTAAAAGTTTCAGAATTGAATATCAGCTTCATTATCCCCCCCAAGGAACCATTAGTCTTTTTATAAGAGATTTTGGCCAAAGGCTCTCAAATGTCTATGTGAAACAATAGAAAGTAGTTTGGGATATTATTGTACTAAAAAAAAGGGAGCAATATGTTTGCACAACAATGTTAAATCCCATCATTTCAAATCTTTTGTTCCAAATGTCCTTTGTGTTCTCTCAGTGGTCATTGAAGGACCTTATAAAAAATGGTTACAAAAAAAAAAAAAAAAAAATATATAGTTTTTAAGCACCCTTTCATATTGTAAGCAATTGTTGGCAATTTTGGCGATTTTCTTAAAGACAAGGAATTTGTGACTTTTTTTAGTTCGGATATATTTTTCACAAAATGGCAAATTTTTGCCACAAAAAAAAACACTGCACTAAATATAACACACCACGAGTTGTTCATTGTGGTTCTTGCAAGTGCCCTTTGCTTGCATGCACACTCACAATTCATCTACTCTTGAAAAGATATTGAAGGTAAGCCCCTATTTCCCCATTGCAAACAATCCCTAAACTCAAGGAGAATAAGTGCTTCAAAAATGATGCTTCAACTTGATGATCAATTAATCAATTGATTAAAAAAAAAGATTTGTGAAAATTAAGTTTTATTCAGATGAAAATATTGAATGAAATTGTACAAAACTTGAATTGAAATGAAATGAAATTCAAACCATTGAACATGTTTGAATTGAATTCAAGAATTTGATGTTCAAATAAATTTGAATCCAATTGTTGAATTTCAATTCAACTAAAGTCAATTCTATAATTGAATAAGATTGAATTGAATTCAAATTCAGTTGAAGAAAAATGAGATGAATATTGATGGATAAGATATTGAAAATTTGCTCATGAATATGATGTTAGAAAAAAAAAACTTTAAAGCGACACATATCTTTGCATGGCTATGTACTGGACAATGGGCTATATGGATTTCAGTTTGGGACTGTTCAAGCAACAACTTATGAATCCTAAAAGTGTTCGACCTAAATTATGTCTAATGAATCATTGTCATTGGAACTTTGCTTTTGTGGGCTCTCAATGAGAACATTGCCACAAAACACAGATGCATGAAATATGAACTTTTGGCATTCTCTTAATTTTTCTGAAACAAATTATTTGTATTAATTTTTGTGCCTAACATATAAGCATATGTTTCAAAACAAAGTGTGGAAATTAACATTCTTGGTTGACCATTCCATTGTGATTTTTGCATTTCTACCATATAGGGTGTAGCCATCACATTAAGCTTAGTTCATTTCTAGTTTGACATTGCACTTTGACAGCACTCACACCCTGCTTCTTGTGGGTATGTTTTCACTACCTTTTTGAATTATCCATATTAAATTGGGAATACGAGGTTTTTCTCCTAGGTCATGATGCTTTTCAATTTCAATCAGAACTGGGTTCTGATGGGATTTAGATATATTTTCATTATCCGAACTCATTTTATTGCACCATCCATCCATGAAACAAGGTATTTTGTTTTTGTTTATAACATCATCCATCTACAAATCAAGGTAGTTTGTTTTGTTTTGATACGGCAAGATCCCCCAAAACATGGCATCCTCAGAAAGGTCTTGATTATTGAATCGTTTTCTCAATGAAAACTAAATAAAATCGAAACTGCAAACTGTGTTGGAGACTTGAGGCCTGAATAGAGATTATTTCACCATTTACAGAGCGGCTAAAGTTCAGGTGCGGAGATTTTGGTTTTGAAGTGGATTTTATTGCTGGAAATTTAAACAAATTGCAAATATTGGGTTTTGAAAGGAAAAAATCGGTTGAGGCCTCAATGAGTTTCACACTTCGTAAACGGCACAGACTTCACTAGTAATCATGAAATGACAGAAGTGACAAACACATTTTCAAGACCTTGTGCACCAGTTCAAGACCTACTCCTCTTCAATTGAATCCAAACCTAAAAAATTGACATTTGTCCTTTCCAGTTCCAGGACAAAGCCAAAGAGGAAGACATTCGACTTTGCTTGCACGAAGTCCTTCGGCAGTTTCGTAGGGGTTCAATAAGGCTCTCATTCGATTTACTAAACAACATATAACCCAACACCCACCTGCAAGCGAAAAACTCGACAGACAAATGTGGGAAGAAACATTTGACGCCAGGACCACAATCTGAGTCCCAGGTTGGTAAGATTCGCCCTCTTCAATCTAGCATCCTGATTTAACGCTGGAAACACTGTCTGCCAGACGTTTACCACAAAGGTAAGGTCTGTGCACACTGCTGCAGCGCTGATAAAGAATGCAAAACCGATTCCAATACGCACGAATAAGCTTCCAAGGACCACATACACCACAAAAATAACACCAATAGGACTCCGGAGCTCAGCTTAAAGGAAAAAAACCTCAGCAGCAAACTTCGCAAAACCTACAGCATACACAAGCGACATTTGAAAGCAGCGACTCACAAACCTCGCATTCCAGACAGAGAGCAAAATCATTCCGTCAAAACCGTTGCCGCAAACCCCTTCATCATTACTGTACACAACACAGAACACTCAGGCAACAAGGAATCCGCCACCACTATGTCAAGCATGTCGTTTTCTAAGAAATGCGAAAAGAAATACACCACGATTCACGCCTTCCTAGAGAAGACAACATAGCAGGTTTCGAAATCTTGAAAACACATCGGGGGATACTGGCGTACACAGCTCCTGAGAGATCCCGCTGCGTTTTTATACCGAGAGTAAAACCCTAACCCTAACCCTACGCATGGCATTAGCAGCCGTTGCATGAAACCCTAAATGAATCCAAATTTGATTTTTCGCTTTGAGATCTTAAATCTACTTTTTGGACAGATCTAGCATTTTGGGCATTACGCAAAATGCCCAAAATGTGTAGGGCAGAGGGCATTACGCTGCAGAATGTGTGAAGCAGGAAATTACAAAACACAATTTTCTGGCATACCCGCCACCCTCAGTACAGAGCATCTATGCACTGGGTGTAATGAGCTGCCAGGGCATTATTACAACGTGTAATGGTTGGGGTATGTCAGGGTACCGGGTTAATGAGCTGCCAGGGCACTATTACAGTGTGTAATGGTTGGGGTAGGCCACAACGGCAAGAAATTACGAAATGCAATTTCTCAAAGTACCAGCAGGAGGCCCTGCCATATGTGCTCACCCTGTGCAAGGTGTTTTACCAAACGGAATGTCTACCTATGAGGTCATTCTGCTTGCGTACACTACGGAAAACACATGGGTGCATGTTGCATGATGCTGTCATCTTAGTTTCTTTTTCTTCCTTAGAATGGGGCTACAACATTCTAGTCTAAGTGAGGGTCGTGCAGTTTTTTCTTTTGGTGGTGAATTTTGGCTATAGGTGTTGCAAAATGTTTTTGCAAAAAAAATTGGAAAAATGTATTTTTCCAGCAAAAATTCAGCACTGTCATCAAATATTTATTTATTTATAAAACATTGTTTAGCTCATTTCTCGACATTCAAAATACCAATTTCACAAATCAAGTTAACTTATAATAAGATCATTGCTTGAGTGTAAGATGTTTTAAATGCATTATGGAACCGTCAAGCACCTGCCCATTATACTAAGTAAGGAGTCAAGCGAGCTTGTTAGTGTGAGCTTTGCCACACACCCAACATAATGGGCAAAGGCAAGACCATTCCATAACATTAATGTCTTGGGTGGCAGATTCAATAATTTTTTTTATAAGAATCATGCTCAACAGAGATTTTGGTCAGTATTACAAATGTACGATCATCACTGGAAGATTATGTTGTATAATGTGGTGATGAAAATGACATAATCTGCTATCGCAGAGGGTGATGATGATTCAACCTGCCAACCAGTGATAATTCCAAGTTGTGTTTTTTTAAAGGATTTTGTGAAGCAGCCAAGGAGGTAATCATCCAGAAAGTCATTTAGCCAAATTTGGCTACACACTAGATTTGAAAGTAGAAAAAAAAGAATCTTTCCATATTCTTGGCTACCTTCTGGCATAAAAATTTAACAATTTGGAATTAGTTTTTTCAAAATCTGACAATTGAGCCTTTTTTTTACTGAAAAATCCTTTGTGTAAGTCAAAATCATATTTTTAAGGTAAAAATTTGGTGAAAATTCCAATAAAAAAATTAAAAAATCAATAAAAAAATCACTGACTCCAACCCTGGAATCAGCAATAATTCCAAGATAAGTTTTTTTTTGAGGATTTTGTGATGTAGCCAAGGTGGCAATCATTTTAGCCAAATTTGGCCACATACTAGATATGAAAGTAAAAAAGAAATAGAATTTTTTCTACATTCTTGGCTACCTACTGTAACTTATCATAAACATTTCGATTTCGATTATTGTTTTCAAAACCTGATGAATTTGGACCATAAAAGAGGGAGAACTTTAGTGCTTTTGATCTAGAATTATAACAGGGACTCACATTGGATTAACCATGGTCTGGTCAAGTGTTACAAGGTTGGTATGTTCTTCCATACAATTATACCTTACTACAGTTGGGTGGTTAGCACAAACATAGCTCCGTTTAGGGTTTAGGCACGCAAGGGATGGAGGGAGAAGGGACTTGTGCAGCTTTGAGCGCTCCTTTTACTTACTTTTTCTAGAAAGGAGGCTAAAGTAAATGCTCCAAGCAAATCCTCCGCGGTCCACACCATGGGAAGGCCATTGCTTTGAAAGCCAGACGCAAGCATGAGAAGGTCCATTAGACCAGCCGCACATTCCACCACCTTCTCCATGCTCGGAAACTAAAAACTAAGCTTGCTTTTTCTCTCCTATTGGATCTTGCAGAATCCAATCTTCCTGTGCAGACCGGTGCAAAATTCCAATTCCATTCCATCAATGCTTGAAGCCCAACAAAAGCCAACTTCCATTATTGAATAAAAATCATTACCGTCTT
>Ga0116231_10002131_pt1 | contig 41400 bp, 37 predicted proteins | sample S1TSphgellanicum_2_FD_89695 | JGI IMG/M metagenome (GOLD analysis project Ga0116231, IMG submission 89695) | Host-associated microbial communities from peat moss isolated from Minnesota, USA - S1T2_Fd - Sphagnum magellanicum MG | ecosystem: Host-associated > Plants > Peat moss > Unclassified... | reverse complement strand
CCAAAATAGTTGAAAGTTGGTCTTGTAGTTGCAAATATTCTCAAATCTAGTCGCAAACGACTATAAGTCGCATGTAGTCGTAAATTGACTGGTTACATTTTGGCTGATTTCTACTAGTGCAAAGTGATCACGGTGAGATTCGTCTTGTGGGCAAAACAATGGACCTTCATAACGAAATGAACCACCTTCTCCTTGAATTGTTGAATCACCTTCGTCCTATGACCTTGGAACATGATGTTGCCGTTGTAGCCAATGTTAACCAACTTCCCAACAAGGTCCTCTAAACTTAATCCACCAAAATCAATCACATTTCAACATTAGCCCAAAAATGTTGTCAGAAATGGCATACACATCCATTCTTTCCACGCAGAGCAAAATTAGAATCCTTTTATATTGTTGCACCACATATAAATGGATAGATAACCACCAGGTGTTGTCAATTATAATAACCTCGTCCACACTGAATGCAATAAAAGAGGCAATTGCAAATGCTATTTTGGTGGCTTCCAACAAAACCTCATGCTTAATTTCTACCATCCTTTAGCCCAACCCGTGAGTCTAATGTTTTCGGGAACAAATTTCACTTTTAGTAGTTGAAACAATTCTTTCAAGCTCTCATAATCATAGATGGGATGTCCATGGGTAAGGAGATGGAAAAAAACAACAAATTGGGCATATTTTTGTCTTTGTTTCAAATGAGACATCAACTTGTAGTTGGTCCAAGATTGAAAGGCGGTTGGTAGTTGTGTAATACCGTTCATTCTTCACATGGACAAAATCTTTATTGAAGTAAAAGCTGCTAGCATTAACCCCGGATATGGAAACCTTAGCCTTGCAGCGGCCTTGGTGTTTTAACAGACTATTTAGCTTGGGGGCCAACAATTGTTCCTTCCCTTCCACAAATGTACGCACCATACAATGAACTTAATACATTTGGCCCTTCTCATTGAACATCAACTTTGCCCATGGCAAGTGAACAATCCACACATCTTGAAACTTTCGTGCATGTTCATACAATTTTTGATTATTTGTTTAGACCTATTTTAGTTGAACCAACAACATTTTTGCACTTGTCATCATCAAGTGACACAATAATAGGAACAAAAGCGGAGGATTCAAGGGCAAGGGGGGAAAGGGTTGAAGGGCAACCTCATTTGAGGGGTTGAAGAAAATTGGGAAAATGGGCTAAAACTTAAACCTTTTAGGCATCTATCAAAGGGCCACGAATATGAATTCTAGACTATATTGTAAGTTTGAAAAAATGAAAGCATGATCAAATATACATTTTGTGATCCTTAGCAAGAAAAATGTAAAGTAATTATAAATCAAACTTTAACATATTAAATTTAAAAATAATATGACCATATTCTTTGAAATTATGTCAATGATATTGAATAATCGTATGTTTAAAATAGATTTAAGTAGATTTCTCAAATATGCAAATAGATTTTTTTTCACTTTCCAAATTGTTCGAAAAATCAAAATAGGCTTCAAGTAGATGAAATATTGGAGTTTTTTTTTTTTTTGGTTAATGGACATCTAAAATTTATTTATGCATGTTCAAATTCCAAGGTAAAAATGATAATATATCAATCTTTTAATGTAAAAGTATTTTTGAACACAATTCCACCAGTCAATTTCAAAAATACTTTTGACCTACTTTTTGTACATTAAAGTTTTCCAAACTTTATATATAACATACTATAAATTTACTATTGTGCACCATGATGGTTTAACAATGATTGAAAAGATTCTGAATCCACTTTCTTGCATTTGTGTAAAAATATGACAACAATTACTTAGAGCCATTTTTTGTGTATACTTGATCATGCTTTCAGTTGAAAAGAAAATAAAACCAAAAATCTTGAAAAATAAAAAATTTTCAAAGGCTAGATAGAAGGAAAAAACCTTAAATTCAAAGCCACAAAAATTTGGGGAAAGTGGATTGTTAGAAACTATTTTTAGAGATGGAAGGAAATTGAGAAATAAGACCAATTTGAATCCTAAAAGATTGTAGATTTGCAAAGGCTCTAAAGAAAAAAGAAACCTTCAAAGCCACAAAAAACTTGGGAAAATGAAATGTTGGAAATGGATTCTAATGGCTAAAGGGAATCAATAAATAAGACCAAGAAACTGTTAAGATGTAGTGAATTTGCAAAAACTTAAAAAAAAAGAGAAACCTTAAATTCAAAACCATAAAAACTTGGGAAAATGGAACTTTGGAAATGGATTCTGAAAATTGAAGCAAATCAAGAAATAAAACCAAGATTGAACATTAATTTATTGTGAAAAAAATAAAAAAACTTGGATTTTGGTCCTTGGACATTGGAAACTGTGAGGAGGTTTTTGCCTTGCAAATTCTTAAGGTTGTGTAATTGTAGTTGTTTAAAGTTAAAGCTTGGAGGTCAAAACTCCTTAGCAAACCATAACTTTTGTTTATACACCATATCTCCTTTAAGCAACCATAAGTTTTTAAAATCCATAAACTTGTTGAAAAGTAAACAATAAATGTGCGTCACGAATCCAAAACAATATTATTACTGCCCATTTTTTAAATTATGAATGCCCAAAATCCAATAAAACCCTAAAAATATTTATTACTATAACAAATGCTAACGATTTGCTACTATGCTTACATCGCCATTGTTGGCAATGGATGTAGACATGTTGTAGAAAGTTTGACAAAAAACTCTTAGCACTAATAGTAAAGGTGGCAAAAGTGATGTTATTGTGGGAGAACAATAAGTGATTTAGGGTTTGAAGATGGAAACGATGTAGCAATTTTGCCACTTAGCAATTGCATTAGGTGAATTTTTTAGAATTTGGGGCTTATTTTTTCAACAAACTTGTTGTTCACCCTTTTTCTATGTCACCTTTTGGCGATTTTTGCAAAACAAAAGGTTGGTTTGATGGTTTTGAGCTAAACTACTTGCATGAATGAACTACCTAAATGAATAATCATTTTGATAGTTGAAAATGTAGTTGTGGAATAGAAGGAGACATTTAAGTTGAGAAATAAACATTGTTGGCTAGCTAGCCCATGGCTTGCGTTTTGGAATTGCTTGTAAATAGACATATCATATAACTTGTAAAGTTATTCATTTGTCTATTTGTATTTTTGAAGTAGAATGAAAAGATTTGGTAGATAATTTTTAGTGTATTTGGAAGGTACATTATTTGACATAATATTTCTTCTAGAAAGTGAAGAAATATTTCAAAATGACAAATTGAATTTCGAAATGTTTCTCGGTTTTAAGTTTCTTTTGTAGTAAAAACACCTTTATGGTTCTATTGTTGGACAAAAAATTCAATTAATAGTTAATAAAATCTATTAAATTCAAATGCATTTTTAAATTTACAAAGGAATGAAAAATTGCATAAGATGTGACAAAACACAAAAATAAATTTATTACCATGGCCAAGACAAATGAACCAAGTTTTGTTTCAAATGGGATAGCATCTCCCAAAGTTAACATCAAATTGAATTACAAAGAATCTAACTGATATAGGAAATGAACATCATTCCTTATAAAGATCTTGGATGCTATGAAAGAAAAAAATTATTGAACATTAGGATTAGAGATGGAAAATGTAATGTTGCAATTTGTTAAGTTCTAGAACTTTTGATATCCCACATGCACAACATCAGGTGGAATCTTATCATGTTTAAAATCACGCGCCCCCAAGTTCCTTATTAGACCCAAAAGGATCCAACTATGTTAAAGAGTGGAAGTAGTTGGAACTTGGTGCCGTTCCTAGCTTCTAACATTAAAGGGGGGGTAAGAGGGACATGTTGAAAGCTCCGGGATTAGACTATGAAGAGGGACAAACTATTTAGTTACTCGGTCCTGCATCCAAAACCAACCAACAAATTGGTTAATTCACATTCGGAACACTCTCGGTGTTGGGCCAAGCCACGGGCAACCCTAGATTCGCTTGATTCACCACGGCCCGAACTCGGGGGAAGCCACCACCTTCCCCCATATAGCATTTTCTGCGCCTCTCCGTCGCACTTGCATCCAAATGACACTTTTTCCCGGGACTCCCAAAATGGAGTCTCGAAACTGTCTCGGTTTAGACTCCAGGGACTTTGGGTGTTCATAACTTTTCGCTCTGACCTCTGATTGGGACGAGATCTGAAGCAAACTTGTAAATCTCCTTGAGAGCTTTCCAACGGTGTGTCTCACTCCACCTGCACACACCAGGATCAGGTTGATTCCCGACTTTTAGTGGTCGGAAGTCAAACTACCAGTTTGGTTCCCGGCCCTTCTTTCAACCATAACTTGTGCTGCATATGTCCAAATGGTTCATGCGAGGCCATTTTGGACATCTACATTTCAAGACCTTTTCAACGATATAAAAAACATTTCAATGCAAGGTGTTTTGACCCCTACAATCGAGTTCTAAATTTTTGGGAGTCCCGAAGGACTCCCAAGTCCCATTTTCGGGAGTGTGAGTGGCGACCTCACACTTCCCTCAAAGTGGGATTACGACATAAAACATCTCTTGTGATGGAACAATATAATGCCAATGCATAATTTATTCCAATGATGATGGTACATCAAGGCTAGTTTACAAGGAGCAACTTTACTTCTCACAAATCATCCTTTTGGATAATAATTCTAGGAGACAATTTCACTCCAAAGCCTTTTCATATCATTTCATCTTCTAATGTGAAAATTGAATGTTTTTTTATTTTCAACATAAAATTGTCATGTGAAATAAATATTAAACAACATAATTTAACATAAAATTGCTTTGCAAGATGAATATTAAACAACAAGAAAACACAAATTGTCTAATGCAAGATGATAAAGACAATGCAAAATTCAAATTATTTCGCAAGACTATACAATAATACAAAAACACAAATTGTGGAATGCAACATGAGTATCAAACAATGCACAATTTACACAAATTTGAAATTAAAATGACAAATTTGATTACATAATTTCACAAATTGTCAAGACATGATGGATAAACATAAACAAAACAAAATGTCATGAGACATTATTCAAAAACACAAATTACTATCATTGACATAATCCAAAATTTAGGTTTCTAAGGCAAGGATTCCACATATGAGTTTATTATGTCATAAATTGAGTCTCTATAAATGGTTTGAAGTGAAATTCAATGTCACGAACTCAATTTAATGAGTGTACATTTTTTGAAAAAAAACTATATATATATATATATATATATATATAATCAAGTTATTAATCTACATATAATGGCCAATTGACAAATCTAAGCATATATTTTTTGCCATTGGTGTTCACACTAAAGGTACCTTGCAAAAGTCATGTGCATGATGCACAAAATGAGCCACCATACCATGCATTCACCTTATAGTTGCCTACCTTGACTCAAGACTGCATCTATGAAGCCAAGGTTGACGATTGTGTTTTTTCGAGACAAAAGAGGGAGTAAATTCTTAAATGTGACAACACAAACACAATGCAATCTTGGTTGTGATGTAAATACTGAACATTACTTGTGGTTCCAAGGTGATATCAAGATTTCTTTTGGGGTGTCTTTACCAGATCATTTTTTCGCCTTCACAATCTGCCCAAAATGATCTGGCAGAAAATTTCCCAAACTACCCAAAAAATTTCAAGCATGAGGATGTGAAGGAACAGAGCTAAAAGATTTTAGTGCAAGTGTTCAAGGGGGTGAGAAGGGCGAACTCACAAAAGAAACAACAAACATAACTTTGGGGGGTTCTACAAGTGTTGCTAAGCTAGAGTCCAAGGGCATGTTTGGTCAAGGGATGATTGCTTACATTAGGTAGTTGTCATGATTATACTATTTTTCGTTATAAAAAATTAAATTATTATTTATTTCCACATGTACATCATTTTGTGGACAAATTTTATCCAAGTCCAATGGACAATTTTTTGTCATGTGTATACATCCACAAAATAACCATGTCACATTAGATGGATGAAAAATTAATGTTAGTCACATATTGATGTGATTGTCCTTTTGATTGGGCTTTGTGTTTTTTTTTGCAACATAAATTCTATGCAACTTGTTCAAGGTGATTAGACATTGTAGCAATTTGCATGTGTCATTTACAATTGAAAATCAGTCGTTAATTTACAAATTTCTTATAATGATAGATTATGCAAATTTGAGCAATAATAGAGAGAATGATTGAGTTCAAAAGACAAACCCTAAACTCACCTTCCAAATCATCCAAAATAAAAGTTGTAGTTTAATTTAGGTATTATTTCCTTAACAACACAAGGTTTCTTATTTCTTAAAAACAACCACCATTCTAGATGAATATCTTCCCCACAACCCTTGAACAAACATTTAGTAAACATGGAAAAATGACTTTTCACAAACCGTGAATGATAAACATGTTTACAAAAAACAATCTTGCAATCCTAAGTAGGCTTGACAAGATTGATAAAAGGCGTGTTCAAAAGTCAAGATAATCATCACTTTTTAAACACAATAATGACAATGGTCATGGGTTCAACATTTTGTGTTCATTCCCGTTTAGCATGGATTTGATTTCAACACAAAACATAGCTTTATGTTGCTTCCATGTAGTTAGTTGGTTTGATGTAAAACACCATGCTTCCTTTACTAATACATGTTTGGTGCATATTCAATTGTGTTCACTATCACAAAACTGTGTTTTTATGTTGGTTTTTAAATTGATTTTAATCATATTTTCAATCATATTAGACATTGGACAAAAGTGGCTTTAATAAAAATAAATTAGTTTTGACTTAAATGAATATATATGACAAAGATGATTGAAAATAGTTGTTGATGTGGAATTTCTTTTTTTGTTTTGGTATTACATTAATGGTTTGACATTTATTTTAAAATTAAAATAAATTTATTAAAAATAATCTAAGAAATCTCATAATGAAATGGATTTCATTTCTGAATTTTTTCAATTAAAATTAAGATATCTCAAATTTTATAAATTTAATTAAAATTTATAAGTTTCATTTAAATACATTAAACTTATTCAAATTTTTTATCTACTCATTATTTTCTATTTTTGGTAATAAGTTAGAATTTTTAAAAAAAAATTGATTTACATTTTTTCATATGTCATTTTTTCATTTGATTTGACATATTTGATGATGTTGACAATTTCTAAAAGTTTGTGACCAAATTTTTAACCACTGGATCAAAGGCATGCCTTACATTGTTCATCAACACAATGATATCCATTTTATTGTGACAATTATAGATTAGTCAAACAATGCTAAGACAATCATTAAACAATGTTTTTACATTGTTTCACTATTTTTTAAGTAAAAACATTATTTATGAGTTTTTAAAAATGTCGAAAGATATTTTGTATTTATATAGTTATTTAAAAACTTATCCAAATGTAAAATTGATATATTAAAAACATTCTTGTACAAATGTAACACACATTTTTAACATTAACTAATTTTTTTAGGCTTGTAAACATGTTAAAATAACATTAGTTATGCATGCTTCAAGTGGTTCCTATTAGCATGGTTGGATTTACATTTGTCTTTTTCAAATTGTCATTGTTACAATATGTAATAGATTTTGGTTCTTTGGATGTAGCTTTGATTTTGTGAAAAACATGTTTTACAAAAGTCAAACATTCAATCTTCTACATAAACATTTAGATATTTGTGTTCAATGTTTTCCCCTAAATTAAAACGTCATGGCTTTTATTGCTATCCAAATTTCACTAAAAGTTTGTTCTTTATTTTTCACAAATTTTGTCAAATCTCAACTATTCATTATGGAAATAAAATTTTCACTTTTGTCTTTACACATGGTAAGGTTCTCAAATGTAGGCATTTACCAACATTGAGTTTGTGCTTGACTATCATCTCATGTGTGCCCTCATTTTGGCAATGCTCTCATCCACAAGCCTTACCCTATACATAATTCATAATACTACTCACACCATGTAGGTTGCTACATGTGCTTTTCCTCTTCTACATCATGGACTCAACTTGTGGATGGATACCAATACTTATTGGAAACGCTTAGAAGGAATTATTTAAAACAAGTTCAATATTTTTTTATAATTTTAACATATTTTGAAGATACCCATTTTATTTTATACATTTTTAACACATAAAGGTGTAAAATGTGCACCTATGACTTTGTGGAAGTACATAGAATATATCAAGGATATCCATTTGATTTACAGTTGCCATATCAAGTGCACCTTTTCAGATGTGGTACTACTAAATGAACCCTTGCATCTTGGAAAATATGCCAGCTTAGAATTATCCTATTAACAAGATATTTGACTTTGAGTCATATGGAAATTTAATGAGTCCATTTCCCATGTCAAAGGTGAGGTTCAAGTTGTCTGGCCAGGATGAATGGGCAGATTCTTACTTTTCTAAAAGGGCAGCTACGATTACAAGGAGAAAAAAGAGGGGGTTAATAATTTTAAATCGTCTAAAAGAGACTGAAAACTGTTTTTTCTAGGGAAGGTGTCGCCACATTTATGTCTACAGTTTTAAAGAGTTCCTTCATTAAAGTGGTTCTTCATTATGATGGTCTTACCTCCATTTTGGAGATGGTTTCTTATTAACTAATTTTTGGTGGGCATTCCTTCAGGTTCTTAAACTTCAATTGCACAAAGCCAATTCATAATTTCATGGCAACAAAACTTTGACATTTTTACTTTGGGTTAAGAATTTGGAATAGACGACAAAAAGGCAACCTATTACAATTTACCTAGCATCATATCAATAAAACTGAAATATATTTTATATTAAAATGTGGGAGAAAGTAATTATATAGATTTTCCACTTTTTGAGTAGCCAAAAGGTACAAGTAAAGTTGGCAGCATGGAATTCTGAAACCAAATGGACCATGGTGGATAGGACTGGGGTTTTTAAAGAATTTCCCCAAATGATGAAATAGCTATACTTTTGTGAGATATCTCACTAACCCCAATTTGCAGTGGAGTCTTTGAGGTAACCTCCCTACAGACAACCATGAACTTTGAAGTTTACATCTTGAACCTTTTGGTCTTCTTCTTGGGTTGGATCCATCCATGCAGGCCCAATAAGAAGACGCAAAGCAACATTTTCCAAATGGATCCCTCCTATGGAATACCAAAAGAGCCATAATGGTGTAAATTGTCAACCTCAAGTCAAATTGTTAAAAAATGTTTCAACCATTGGCCAAAATGCTAAAAAAGATTTAAACCTTAGCCCTTATTCTAAAAATATATTTCAACTTTAAGCCAATATACCAAAAAAAATTCCAATCCTAAACCAATATGCAATGCAAAATCAGTTTTGTCTTGGAATAAACCTCCTTGGCCTAAGGTCCAACATTAAGCCAATATACATGTATTATTATTTTTTAAATGTATATTTGCATCAAATACACATAAATTCTTGGTCCAATGGCTTGGGGCTATTACAATTTGACCTGAGGTCATTGTTTTTAAGGTGTAAGACATTTGTCTTAGTGGTGTGGGACATTTGTCTTTAGAGTGCATGACATTTGGCTTCAAGGAATAGGACATTTGTACTCAGGGTGTAGGACATGTCTTGGGTGCAAGACATTTGTTCTAGTAGTGTGAGATATTTGTCCTACGGGCGCAAGACATTTGTTCTAGTGATGTGAGACATTTATCCATGGGGGTGCAGGACATCTATCTTTGGGTTATGAAAAATTTGGCTTAATGTTCAAGACATTTGTCTTAGGGGCATGAGACATTTGCCTTAAAGTTGAAGGCCAAGGAGGTTGGTTTGACCCCTGGATTCCAAAGGATTAAAATACATCGTCATGTTCACAAGAGCATTCCAGAGTGCCCAAAATGTTTGGGCATGAATGAAAAACATCTTCAACATTTACAAGGTGCCCATAATTATTGGGAAAAATAAAAAATCTCAAAGTGCCCAATTTTTCTGGGCAGAAATGAAAAATTTATAAGCTTTTTATAACTTTCCTAGTCATGCTAAAATTTCCAAAATAGCCCAAATTTTTTCCAAGCATCCTGGAATAAAAGTCTGGTGAATCTTTTTGAGAACAAGACTTGTCGAGTTCCCAAAACTTTCAGCAGAAATGAGAAATTTTCAACCTCTATAATTTGCCAGAAATTAATCGAGCAGCATAAAAAATCTTAAGTTTCCCCAAGCTGCCCAAACTTTTTGTGTAGTTTGGGAAATCCTCAATGTGAACAGTTCAAAATCGGGTTAAATTAACCCATCATACTATCGTATCTATCCCCCTTGTGTGAAGAACTTAGGGGTTAATTCACTCATTATATTTTAGTCATTTTAACCCCCAAATGAAGAGAGGGTTAAATAGAATAAAAATATCTTTACTAACTTTTGGTGTGAATCCAACTTTAGGCCTAAATAGATTCTAACCTTTGGGCCTAAACAAATTCTAAGCTTAAGCAAAAATATTAAAAAGATTCTATCCTTAAGCTTAAAAGGATTTAAAGCTTAAACCAAAATATTAAAAAGATTCTAACCTTAAACTTAAAGGCTAAACTTTTTAAAACCTTAGACCTAAGAATTACAAGTATTCTAATCCTAAACCAAAGTATTAATAAATTTTAAAACCATAGGCTAAACTATTTTTTAAAAAAAAACCTTAGGTCAAATTTCAACCAAAGACCAAAGTTTTTTAAATGTTCTAACTGTAAGCCAAAACCTTTAAAAAGATTATGAGCCTAAGCCAAATTGCTAAAAAGAGTCCAATCTTAGACCACTCTTATTATGTTTTGGAATGTACAATACTTGGTCTTGGATGCACTTTTTCATTATTTTTGTACAATGAGATGAGTACATCTTCAAATATGTATGAAGGTTGAACTTTGAGCCAAACAAAACTATCGTAAGATCCAAACTGAAATTGCTTCCGGTATGGCCCTTTTAATATTCAGTACCCTCACATGTTTTCAATGTGAAGAAACGATCCAGTAGCCCCAAGGCAAGAGGATGTGTATTCACCTCCCATAGCTAACCATGGTGTTAAGGTATGCACTAATATTCACATGTATCTATCAGTGTTGTACTCATACACAGGGTGCAACATTGGATACATTGGACCTTAGGATAGTTTTGTTTGGCTCATGGTTCAACCTTAGGTGTATTTTTAAATGTATTCATGTCATTATACAAATATGATGGAAAAGTGCCTCGAAGACCAAATACTGTACATCTCAAGACATAATGAGGTGGGTCTAAGGTTAAAATCTTTTAGCAATTTGGCTTAGACTCAGAATCTTTTTTTAAAATTTTGCTTATGGTTAAAATGTTTTTAAAACTTTGATTTTTGGTTGAAATTTGACCTAAGGTTAGAATCTTTTTATTATTTTAGCTTAGGGTTTTAAAAAATTATCGTTTCGGCTTGGGATTAGAACCTTTTTAGCACTTGGGCCTTTTTAAGACTTTGGCTTATGGTTTAAATATTTGAAGAACTTTGATCTTTGGTTAAATTTTCACCTAAGGTTAATTTTCTTCAAACTAATTTAACCTATAGTTAAAACTTTATTAATACTTTGGTTTTAAAATAGAATATTTCTAATGCTCAAGCCTAAGATTAGAATCTTTTTAAGATTGAAGCTTAAGGTTAGAATGTTTTTAATATTTTTGCTTAAGTTTATTATTTTTTTGGGCCTAAAGATAAATCTATTTGGGCTTAAGGGTTAGAATCTATTGAGGCCTAAGGATTAGAATCTTTTTATTATTTTGACTTAGGGTTTTAAAAATTACCATTTGGGCTTGGGGTTAGAAACTTTTTAGCACTTGGGCCTAGCACTTAGGCCTCAGATTAGAATCTTTTTATTGTTTTGACTTAGGATTTTTATAAAATTAGCACTGAGGTTTATAATTATATTTTTAAAAATGTTTTTTTCAAGGTTTGAAATTGGGCATTCTAGAGAATTCCTGGAAAACATTTCTCAAGATGCTTGAAAAATATTCATTAGTTTGAGAATCTTTATTCTGCCTGATATATTTCGGGCAGATTATACAGGTTGAAAATATTTCATTTTTGCTCAACAACAAATCCTATGCTCGGAAATATTCATGAGATTTTTTTTAAAGATGCTTGGAAAATTTTTGGGCAATTTTGGAAATGTTAGACTGTTTGGAAAGTTATAAATGTTGATTTTTTTCATTTCTGCCCAAAAAACTGGGCACTCTGAAAAACCCCAGTGCTTGAAAAATTTTGGCATTTTGAGAATTCTTATTCAGCTCAATAATTACAGGCGCCTTATAAATGTTGAAGAGAGTTTTGATTTGTGCCCAAAATTTTTGGGCATTCTGAAAATATCTTCATGCTTCAAAAGAAATTGGGCAGCTTGAAAAAAAATTTGCCCAATAATTTCGGGCAGATTATGAAGGCGAAAAAACTTTTTTTTGTCACCGCCCACCATCCCAGTTGCTCTCTCACATGAAAGTCACTATGTTGGGCAGAACAACATTAGGACAAATGTCTTGCACCCTTAAGACAAACGTCTCACACCCCTAGGACAAAGGTCTTATTCCATTAAGCCAAATGTCATGCACTCCCAAAACAAATGTCCCACACCCTTAAGACAAATGTCCTACACCTTTAAGACAATGAATGACCTTGGGTCAAATTGTAATAGCCCCAAGCCATTGGACCAAGTATTTCTGTGTATTTGAGGCAAATACACATTTAAATAATAATAACACATGTATGTTGGCTTAATGTTAGACCTTATGTCAAGAGTTTAGCCCAAGACAAAATTAATTTTGCATATGCATATTGGCTTAAGGTTGGAATACATTTCTGAAATATGGCCTAAGGCTAATTATTTTTTGGAAACTTTGGCCTAGGATTGGAATTTTTTAACACTTTGGCCTATGGTTGAAACATTTTTTAACAATTTGGCTCGAGGTTGGAGTCATGTAGCAATATGACCCTTTTGATATTCTGTAACCAATACCAGTACCTGCCAGGTATGAAAAAACTGACTACAGTCTTATATGTGCAAAAAAGTTGATACCAGTTCAACACTGGTATCTACCTACCTAGTAGCCACAAAGGTGATTTTATCTATTTTCCTACCTACATACTAATCAATTAGGGCATCTTTCCATTGATAGCACGTTTGACTTTGGAGAGTCCAGTTGATTTCCACTGGCATGGAATTTCGCAGCTGAAATTGCAGCTACGGGTGCAACATGCCGGTCTTGAGAAACCAAATGCAAATCTGAAACATCTGAAGTCACCAGCTGGAGATCAAACTTCCAAAGCTGAAGGTGCAACTTTTCAATGGAAAGATGCCCTTACATTCTTTACATATTTAAAACATCTTCACCCGAAGCACAAAATTGACTTTTTATATTAAATATGATTATGTTCTCACATATAAATATTACGAAAATTCAAATTCAACACTCAAAAACTACTATGTTATGCACGACCCAATCATAAACATGGAAAAAGCCACAGTGTTTATCTGTTCTGAAAGAGATAGTTTTGACCACGGCATCCTAAGCAAATTGGTACATGTAAAGCACTGCCAGCATTTTTCCTTAGTATCTTCGGCTCCGTTACATGCTTAAAGAAATCTATTTTCAGCAAGTGGGATCTTCTGACCAGCAGAAGGTACCAACCAGCCTGTCACTATTTCTAAAAAGTGAAAAAATCCCAGCTCTGCTTTACGTAGGGATAGGACCCGAGTACAGGCCCTTCACTGATTTTTTACCTGTTCCCTTGGCCTACTGGCCTTGGGCACAGATCTCAAATCACGAAAGGGCCTGTATTCAGGCCCTTCTCCTATACAAAATGAACTTTTACGTTGTGCTGATATACAGTTCATCTATATTTTAATATGGAGGTCCATTTCTTGTTCTATGGTGGAGATGCTCTTCCTCAGCACCTACCCACTAACATTCGTCCATATCTAGGTGGTGCAAGGGAGAAACCATAATTGAAAATTTGCCTACAATTTTATTCCCTAAATAGGGTGTGGTTCTTGTGTTTCTCCATTTTTTCCATACGCGCTGAAACCATGGGATTCTTAAAGATATTGCAATTGTTTATTTGTGTTTATTTTCCTACTTCCCCGCCAGCGGCGGGGCTGGCTGCGGTGCGCATCATTTATCTCCTCATTTCTGGAGATTTGATTAGCGTGTCAGCACTGAAGGAGAAGAAGTTACATGCAATAAAAAACGAATACAAAATAATTATAATTTCTTTATGTTATGGAGGGTTCTATAAAGTAGTGTTGGGCACTTTTTTTAAAAATTTAAATAACAATCACATCCAGTGTTTTTCTTTCTGGCAAATTATGGCCAGATTTTTACTTTAAAAAATTGGCACCACCATTACAAAGGGAAAAAGAGGGGGTCAATAATTTAAAATTGCCTGAAAACTGTTTTTTGGGAGGGGCGCAACATTTATCTCTGTGGGCTACAGTATCAACAGTTCCTAATATTTATGAAAATATGAATCTAAGGTGTTGAAAACTGTCCTAATTATTGCAGGCTATGATCTGAATAATTTCACTCCAGTTCATATGACAATGTCATAGTAGATTACAGTAGATCATGAAAAAATAAAAAATTGGGCAAAACATTTGTTTTGTCAATGTGGAAGCTGACTGCAGGCTACAACAATAGTTGATCATATGTTGCCAGTTCATTAAGTTACTTAAATAAATAAGAGAAAAGTGTTGATTAAAAACATGTTTTTCAAACTTTGGAAACTAGTTGACACTTTTTTTCAAAAGGAAATGGATCCCCTCCCCCCACTGCCAAATCTAAGACATTTTTTTCAAAAATGGCGTTCATTCCTGCTTCCCACCTCTCAACATTCACAAAACACATTAAGATGGCTATGGCTGCTCTTGTTGCTGCCACCACTGTGCTTGTGCAGACCTGTGCCAAGCTCATTAGGCGCCCCAGCCTCCTCCGTACACCGTCGCCACACGAACCGCAGCAATACTCCGCCCTCCCCAGTTCTGCTCCCAACTCATAGTTACGTAGGTATGTACAAAGGTATTAGGTGTAGGGTAATTTTTGGACTTTCACCCATTTTTATTGGAGGCAATAAGAGCAAATAGCTCGAGTTCACTATCCTTCCAAGCCCATTTGAAGTTTTCGTGGGGGCTCCTTCCATTGATGATGGTGGAGTGCATCCCCTTTTTGAACAGTTGGTAGAAAATGAGTAAATCAACTTTAGCAGAATATTTCAAAAAGTTTACATGACCATTCTTTTCTAACATCTTTAATTTGCCTTATAATTCACATCGAGTGCACTTGAAATCTTGTGCAGGGTTAAGTGCAAGTGTGTGATTGTTTATTTACCCAGTGATTTTTTTTTAAAATTGATTTCAAAGGTCTTTTCCATTGCACTGTGCACACAATTAGGTCTTTTTCACCCCTTAGCCCTTGATTTGTCACATTACATTTGTGTTTAACTTTAGACCTTATGGGGATCCATTTTTTTCGTTGCGCCCATGGTGGGGAGAGGATGGCTTACCATGATCCTACGTGGGATGCCTTTGAGTCTATCATAAAGGATGCGAGACTTCATATTTTACATGAGTAGACTCATGTTTTTTCACTATCTAATCTTTAGCTCACGCATCGATAGGTTGAGATTGTGGTTTTAGTGGATGGCATCTGAATGTTGGTTGACATTATCATCATTAACCTCATTCAAGCATATTTGGTTTCGCAAGCAACTCTATTTTGTGGGGTTATTGTTACAGTTGTAGCTTAGGCTAAGGATGGTCTTTATTATAATCGATACCTAGCAAACCAATTTCTCTCGCTAGTCATAGAAATCTTTGGGTGTTTGCATTAACAAGTCGACGATTTTCTTGATTGATGTACCAACATGGCATGGAATGCGAAAGCATCTAAAGGCCATCTTTCTTTAGTTTTGCATTCCTTTTATAAACAAAGGGTATTTGTGACATTCCAGTGAACACAAATGACCTTTATTTCAAGGCATGTTGTTACTATAGGTGAGAGTTTTCTAGGCTAAGTGTTCTCTCATTATTTGATATGCTCCTTGCGACTAGGGGGATTTCAGTTTTTGATTTGTTTTTATTCCCCTTGTAGTCCAAATTCTTGGTGGTTTTTTTCTTTGCTTGGACTTGGGTCTCTCCATCTTGTACCTTTGTGTCCCCTTTTTGGGTGCTTTGTTTTATTGAAGCTTGGCAGGTTTTCATCATTAAAAGGAAAAATCTTAAGTTCTAACCCTCAAATCTCTACTTATTTTCAATGGTTCACCCTTGGCTAGTTTGCTTTCTTCTCTTGAATGGTTTGAGGTTCTCAAGTTTGAGCCCTTGTTGGCTTTGTACGGAGTGGGGTCTTTGTTTTCCTGGGCAAATCTTCACTACCTGACAACAAAACAAATCAAAAAAAATTTCTTACATCTTCATTTTCTATTGAAAACTCGCTTAATTTCGCCAAAAATTTGGAAATTTCCGAAATTTTTTCAAAAGCAGAAATTTTACTAAAAATTTATAAAATTAAAAAAATTAAAAAATAATAAAAAAAGAAAAAAAGAAAACCGGTGCCAAGTTCGTGGTCAAAATCAATCTTTTATTATGGGATCTTGCCCTGAGCAGTGAGAACCCCAGTAGAGGTAAGTTAATGCAAGAAAAGGTGGCAAAAGAAGCCGCAGATGTAAAATGAAAGAACCATGTGTGTCTGAGAATTTCCACCTATTTGAAAAAAAATTGGAGGTTTCTTGACTTTGAGTGATGTTTTGAAGTCTTAATTCTTTAGATTCTTGGGAGGCTGGAGGCAGTAGCCAGCCCCCAAATATTTTTTCGAAAAGTGTCTCTCGTCAAGTGTTTAAAGTTTGAAGAATCAGAAGATTTTGACAACATACATAATCATGATCAAAATCAATACTTTCTCTCTGATTTTTAGAATAATTTACAAATCGCCTCCATTCTTTGTAACTAAAGAACTGGATCTGAATATTCTATGAAAACTTGAATAACCACCCAACACTGGTTCGAACCAGTGTTGGGTGGGTACCATGTTTCACAGGTTAGAATCAGTGAAAAATTCCCAGTTATCAATTTCCTTACTTATTTTTGGATAACCTACCCAGCCAATTATTGAAAAAAAGAAACAACCGGCCAATGCTGGTTAGAACCACTAGTTCCAGTAGTACAAAAAACCAAATCAAAACCTGGTCTGGTTTTCAGAACCGGTTCTGGTTCTGGAACTAGAACCTTTTAAGAACCAGAGCTAGAACGGAGTTTCTGAATCTATGTATGTGTGGAAGAACCCAAATCAGAACAGACATTTTTGGAAAAACTAGAACCGGTGGCTAATCAAAGGTTAATTTGCAGTTCCAGTTCGGAACTAGACTGAAACCAGGTCTGATTTTCAGAACTAGAACTCGAACTGGAACTTATATTTTGAAGAACTGAACCTGGTTTCAGTTCTATCATTTTTTTAAGAACCAGAAAAACTTCTGGTTCGAGGTTCTTCATAAAAATAAGGAGCTGCCCAACAAACTTTTGGTTCAAAGTGATCAGCAAAAAGGTCCATGGTGTTGTTTGGTTGGCTCAATGGTGGCGGAAATCTGGTGTCAACGAAGTGCCCAGGTGGTCACGGGCCGCAGATTCTCGGGCTGACCTGCCCGGCAAAGAGGTGTATCCCCTTGGGACATTATGCCGAGGGAGGTCGGGGTTAGAAGCCCTTCTCCCTCTAAGCCTTCGCCCTCTACTCATAAGTTAAGCTGCCATAAAAAACCAGAACTTATCTTCGAGTTCTCCACCCATCGTTCGTTGCACAACCGGTCACTGCAATCCCAACATCAAAATCTGGCATGAGATGCAGGTAAGCTATTCTGACGCAAATAATCCATTACTACAGTCTGTTGTGATCCTTGTCTGCACAATATTATTAGTTATGATCATAGATATGATGCACTGCTGTTGCTGATTATTGACTTTGAAATAGCCTTCAATTGAAGGTGCTGTAAACTAGTACTGTTCTGTGATTTCCTGTTTGGAATTATCGATCAGTAAAGTCTGTTGTGCTTTTCAAGCTCGTCTTTCAAGAGTCACTCTTATATATAAATTGTATTGTCTTTTTTCTTTCCCCTGCTTCTTGCACACAAAAGATTGGATCAAAACAATACCTAAAGATCCTGGGTAAAGCCAAGCTGCCATCTAGTATCCTTCCTTCTATGTCCAGGTTCAAAAACATAAGGATAGAACTGAACAATTTTGCCACTTCGGACTTCGCTTCGCTCACAAGGAAAAAGAGGAAGATAGTGCTATCATATATGGCTAGCTAGTTGTGAACGTGAAGCTAAACGGTCATGTTCAGGCGTTTGCGGACAACGAGATGTTTTGAAAGCTCCCATGTTAAGGACTTCCTATTGGAGTCAGCAACGCTCCTGATGAAGAAAGTAAGGAGTGGGAGTCCTCAGGATGTTCTTACGTACAAATTGACTAAATTCCTTCTAGTTGGTAATATATGATCACAAACTGGTAAATTCACTAGAAGATAGTTCCGTTCTTGCAGCAGAGTTCTCTGTTTCTCAGATCTCTTCACATGTCATCTTCATGTTGATGTTGTTTCGAACTTCATAACTTGTCGATTTCTGTACTTGATTATATAATAATCTGCAGCCAGGACTGGTATCTCGAGCTTTCAAATAAGATTCCAACTCGTTTAATTTGGAGTCGCCCAACTAATTAGATGCCAGTGGTGTCTAGGACTTGAAGTTCTGCTGAACTTCAAGAAATGATAGCAAAAGTAACAGATAATCTATGGCATATGGGATTTCAAATAATTAGATTCCAACTCGTTTTGGAGTCGCACAACTTAGATGTCAGTGTTGTCTAGGACTTGCAGAACTGCTGAACTTGAAGAAATGGTAGCCAAAAGTATCAGCTGATCTTTGGTTCCACCGGGATTCCACGTACTTGTCTTCCAACTTGTAGCCTAGTGTTTCCAATGGTCCCTGTTATAGTTCTTTCCTGGAAACAAAGTCTGTCTCTTTTGTTGAATAAAAAGAACCAACTAGCTATTGACAGTGATTCATTACACTAGCTAAGAGAGAATCCATCTACCAGCCATGGAGTTCATGATTGTGAGAAGTTTTAACATATTTGAACCTTGATTTTGTGAGATCAATACTCCTAGAAATTCAGTCCCCTCGTCCAAGTTTGCTCTTGACTTTTATTTATAACTCAATTCCATATGTAGAATTAGTGCGAGCTGGGCGTTTGAAGATGCTTAGAATGACGTGTAGGCTATTGAAACTGAAGGTTATGCACCATCTTGGGCACCTCGAATTAATCTTGTTTATGATCATCACATGAATGGTTTTCCCTGTTTTCTATCATCTAATGGGCAATTGCAGGTATTGTCAATATGGAGCAGCCTAACACAATTCACTTCTTTAGAACGAGACCAGATGACCTTGCTATGGAGCAAGTGCACCAATACGATCAGCGAATACCTTGCGAATACAAGAGGAAAAGGTCAGTGGAGAGTCCTCCGAACGAGGGCTACCGGAGATTATTGTATTTGGATCGTCCCGATGACAACCCTGCAATACTTCGTCGCCTGCAAGTATTGGCTGATAGACTGGAAAGAACTGAAAGTGAGATTCGCTGGTTGAAAGATAAAGCCGATCTACAAGAAGAATTTGACGCCATTGTTCAGGTGTAATTCTTACTGCTACCATGAATATTTGACACTCAGTACTATCAGTTTTGGACAAATGAACTTGAGATGAATATTACATAGGGTTTTTCAGTAAATCAGTTGTCAATAATTCCATCAAATCTGCAACCATTTCTGTTGTGAATACTCATACTTTATGGTCATCATTCTTGTCCATACTGCAATTCCTGCAAGGGTTCCACGCCTTTGTTTGCGATTCACGATGTAGTCAGGATCTTCATCGAGGCATGCGACAAGCAAACAAAGGACTGCATACAGAGATATCCAAATTTGACAAAAGCATTTCAGTCCAAGGCCAAAAGGCAACCTGATGGACCATACCGTTGGTTAATTGAACAACTGAAGATAGAATCAAAACACAACACTCGATCTGGTACAACCGGTGAAGCAGCAAAATGTGTGGAAGATGTCCATGGAAAATTAGTGCCGGGAGCCCAATTGACATCCGATGTCGACTCGATGCTTTCTTTCTTGGACTTGTACAAGAATGCCAAAGAAGAAAGAGATCGTGCAGGCCATCCTTGCAGGTGATCATTGCAGTTGTATTATTTTATTTTATTTTTCTCTTCCTTCCTTCACATATGCTTAATTTATAATTTCCCAGTGAGATTAATCAACTTGTTTGTTCGGTTCTTGTGCAGTCATCCACTTGGTGACGTAAGTCGCACTTTAACGTTTGTCAAGAAGCGCGTGAAAGATGGAAAGCTCCCTGAACCTTACCAAAGCAGTTCTGGTCAAAAACTTTTAGAAGCGGCAATTACACACTTAGATAATTTGCAAAAAAAGAAGATTCAACTAGAAGTAGCCGGTCCTTCGGGTTGATCTTTCAGAAGCAACTGCATTTGGTTGATTCTGGCACAACCTTGCACGTCTCAAAAATCACATTGAAACCAAATTTGTTGTAATTAATCCATTTGTTTGTCCTCCAAGTCAAAAAGGTGTGGTCATATTGAGTGTCGAAAACGTGACATGATAGTTGTAGGTCAAGAATCAAATGCGCTTATTTACTTCTTATGCTACACAATTGAATCATTGAACAACTTAGAAAATTTTGTGTCCAAGGGTTGTTTTTGTCCTTGGTTACCTACTCCTCCATCCCTTGGTTGTTTTTGGATATTGTTTTGCTTGATGTTCCCAATTCTCAATTAAGCTTTCTCAGTTCAATCCAATTTCATTCAACTCCATGGACTTCAGTTTTTTATATGTACACGCTTATAATTTAAAATAAACCAAAAGAGAAATTTCTTCCCCCTTTGGATGATGAAAAAACGGTTGACCTTTTTGTGCTTCTTGTGCTTCTAGAATGATTACTTATTTCTAGCATTTTAGATATGAATGGTTGATTATGGAGAAACTAATTATTTTCCCATATTCTTTATTTTTAAACAATTTGACTACATCGAAATTGTGGCAAAAAGCTTTTGTCTACACATTAACAAAGTGTATTGGAGAACACAGATGTTTTCAGGTAGAATTTTTTTTAATTGAAAATGCAATTGCAACAATTAAACAAGTCATATGAATGAAATTAGACCAAATGATCGTGATGAAATAAATCATACATGAGGAAAAGTCTTTATTCACTGAAACTGGTGTAGCCTGTGCCATTGGCCCAAGTGTGAACTGATTACCCAACTAATATTTCCTTCCAAAATCTTTTTTTGTAATTTAATTGAATTTTCAATGCCATTGGCCCAAATTTAATATCTCCTGCACCTCAGGTCTAAAAATTTCTAAATCACCTTCATCAAACCTTACTCGTTGAGGGCTTTCCAATAACACCAAAAGTGCACCCAAATTCAAAACATTATGAAACCAATTTGGTGTGCCCTTACTAATTGAGTACCAAGAGTGCATCAAGAGGCACCTTGGCTTGGAAATCTCAATATGGCAAACAAACTACCTTCCTTCATAAATAAATAATGGGTCAAAAGTTTATGAAGCCCAAAATGAGCATTTCATGTGAAAAAACAAAACATTATAAATGTTCTAAAATGTCACAATATTATATTATTCAAAAACCCATTTGCAAATTTTTCACTCCAAATCCATTTTCATCCTAAAAAAATTTAGAAACATAGAAACATGTGTTCAAGTTGTCTATTTATTAATAAATGATTTAGGTCTTTATACACATGGAGATAACTCTTGCTATCATGGATTCTTGTAGTCACCTTACTCTTCATATCTACTCTTTGTATCTACATTTGAAAGGTGTATTACTTCATATTTAACATTCACCCTTAAAGTGATATTCTTCAAATTTGCATACAATACATATGATTTTTTTTAGGTCCTGAGAGGACACTAGTAAAAATAAATTAAAAATACGTGAGTAAAAATATAAAGGCAATATATTGATTGTTGGGTAAAAATTATAAATTAATTAATTAAAACATAAGATACATTTTACTCAAATAATCAATTTAATTATAATATAAGATATGTAATAACATGAAATAATAGATTATAATTAATATAGGGTGGCTTTAATATGTATATATGAAAAAATTAGATAATAACAAGGTGATAAAAATAAGTTGAACAATTATCCAATACTTCTTTAAAAATGATCGTTTCACACACGTAAATTCCAAACTTTACACTAAGTGTCCTCTAGCTAAGCTTTAGGTACATTTTTGTAAGAAAGTTTATAGCCATTTTTTCATTATTGCAATATTTTTATTTTAATTCTCTACCAAGTGTCTCTTCACACATATAATGAATTGTTTTTATATATGTTTAGATTTTGAATCATATTTGGGATTTTCTATCAATGCAATAACATTTTGTTTACAAGTCATGTTTAATATTAAAAGCAATTGTGGAGCATATCCAAGTTAGACATCAAACATCTGAACCATATGGCTTCGTTTGTAGCTAAGGTTGTAACAATACATTTCACTTATATTGTAGCCAAAGATGTGCAAGTTTGTTGTTTACTGGCCTAGCTTATAATTCCCCCAGCTACAATAAATGCATATCCAAAAGTTGACTTTCTCTTGTCCAAATCTGAAACACAATCAACATTACAATAATTAGTGATTGTTAAATTTGGTGTATTAAATGCCATGTTTTGGGTCCCTTTCAAATAGCAAAATAATCCTTTAATGATTGACCAATGTAATGGTCTTATCTTAATTAAATGTTGAAATACACTTGTAACAACAAAAGCAATGTTTGGCCTAGTACATGTCATATAGCAAACACTAAACTTCTGACAATTCTTTTTGTATATGGGATGGTGTCCATGAAATCACTTTCTTTTTTTAACTAAGGATTTTGATCTCTAATTAATCTTAATTCTATTTTATTTTATTATTTTCCATATTGAATTTCTTAAGAATATTAGTTATGTATTTGAATTAGTTGACATGATTGTTCCTTTATTTCTATTTTTATTTATTTTTATACTTACTTCATAACTTAATTTAGTTTTATATTTCATTTGAAATTTTGATTTTAGCCATTCCTTTACTTCAAGTAATATGTTTATAAAATCATTTGTGAATATGGATAAATCATCTACATATAAGGTTAAATTATAATATAACTATGCCCATCCCTTTTAACATAAACATTATTTTCAAATGTATATTTTTGAAATTTTGTTTCTTGTAATAAGAATTCATTTTGATATACCATGCCCTAGACGCTTGTTCTAGACCATAGATTTACTTATGTAGTCTACATATTAAATGTTTTTTTTCTTTTGGAATAAACCCTTCCTGTTGGTGCATGTATAAGTCTTCATCAAGATCCCAATGTAAAAAAGTTGTTTTAATATCTATCCATAGTGGGCAACAAATGTTTGTAACATTCATAATGAGGTCATTTTAACCACAAGAAAGAAGGTGTATTCAAAATCAACACCCAATATTTGTGTAACCTTTTGCCATGAAACATGCTTTGTAGTAGTCAATGGATCCATTTTGTTTAATTTTGATGCAAAATATCCATTTGCACCCAATTGCATGTTGTCTTCCTTCATGTAAGTTTGTAAGGGTCCATGTTTTATTTAACAATAATGAATTATATTCTTATTAGATTGCTTCAATCCATTTATCAACATCTAGACTATTCATAGCTTCTCCAAATGGTTAGGGTGCATTATCACTATGAATGGCCACCAACACTCGTAAATAACTTAAGGCGTGTTATACTTTGCATGCAGATTTCACACTCAAATTGACCATTAAATGTCAAATTTTGGGCTTATTGGAAGATTTTTATTTTTATTTTTAATTCTAATCTTTCATATTTAAGATTCAAGTCAATATCATCATCATCAATGGTAAGGTCAATGATAGGTGTGTTTAGTGTTCAAATGGGACTTATGACTAAATGTCATGCTAGTTAAAAAATTGAAGATTGAATTACTAGTTTTTGGTCTGATTTTTCTTCCCAAAAGATAGAATCAAAGGTGTTTACTAGGTTACTTGTAAGAAACAATTTAACTCCATTAAACACACCATCCTTACTAAATTTGACTATTTTCATTGGCATGTGGTATAATGTGTAAGCTTTTAATGTTCATCATACACTATTAAAATACATCATTTGTCATCTAATTTAGTTCCTAGCTTATTCAGGATGTGCATATAAACTTCATTGCCAAAAATTATAAGGTGAAAGATTATGGGCTTACATTCATTTCATTTTTTTGCGAGTGTCATTTGGTGGTTGTTTTTGTAAGAAGACAATTTTGAATATATGTGGCAATTCCAATAGCTTTAGCCCAAAACTTTTTGGGGACACCTACAAATTGCATCATATAATGAACACTTCAACTAGTGTTCAATTCTTCTATTCAACAACACCATTTTGATGTGGCATATAACTTGTAGTCATTTGATGTGTTCTACCATCATTGTCACAATAATTTTTGACTTCATTTGATTTATATTTTCCACCATCATTCATACAAATAATCTTAAGTTTCCTAGACAAAAAAACTTCAACAAAACTTTAAATATTTTGAAGTGTTCAAAAGTTTCACTCTTGAATTTCAAAAAATAAACTTTTGTCTATCTGGAGGCATCATCCATAAACTTCACAAAAAAAAACCCAATTATCTTAAGAAACAAATGTTCAACCATATAGCCATTCTCTTAAGGAATTTATTTTTACAAATGTTGTTTTCTATAAAGACAACTAAGGCAAAGACTTATGAGAAGATTATGTGTGAGATTTGTACCATGCACATAAAAATGTGTGTAATAATTTTAATTTATTTATTCATGTATGTTCTAGATATAAATGCCATAATTTTGCCTTATTAATTATAGAATGTTGAATAGGATGAACTCCAACATTATCTTGAAAATCTTTACAAATCAACATACCGATCTTATATAATTTACCATCTTTAGCCGAGCACACAATTATTGTTATTATTATTATTATTATTTAATGTCTATAACAAAACAAATGAAGTGGAGCAAAAATGAAAATAAATCTTACATTTGTAGATGGACTAATTGATATCAAAATTTTCTTCAATCCTAATACAAATAACACATCTTCAATTGACTTTTCTTCTATGTGGGAAGTACAATTTGTATGGTTCATTGATTGTGAATGGGATAACTTGAATTTTCACCCAAGTACAATCTTTGTATGGTATCAGTATTTTGAAACTTAGTAAAAACATTTTTGGTTTGATGTTATGTGTTGTGAAGCACCAAAATCAACATACCACAAATTGCCACTAATTTCAACAAATAAAGATGTTACAAATAATTTTGTTTAATGAAAAATTGAACTATTTTTTATGTCTATTTCTACATTCAATTCTTAACTTCTTTTTTATGATTTTGAATATGATGGCCTGCCATTTTACAATAAAAACATTGATTTAATGGTTTTCTTAGACCACAAAAGAAATCAAGATTGAAATTAAAACCAAACCTATTATAGGTGGATTTGGTAAAATTAAATTTTGATGGTAGTTTATTGAATTTTCTCACTTGATATAAAATTGAAGATAATTCATAAGATCATCATTATGTCTTCTCAATTCCTCTTCTTGTAACAATTTTATCATATTGACTAATTTGCCAATGTTCCTAGTTTGGACCATTACTATGCTTGCATAAGACTTAGGCATAGATCTTAGCAAATTTATTGTTGTTTCATTATCACTTATGGAAATGTCAACAATGGCCAACACATCCATGAAGTTATAAAATTTAGTTTTTCACACTTTTGCCCTCAAGCATTTTTATATTACAAAAGCTTCTTATAAGAAGATTTTTACAAATAACATTTACATCTTGATACTAGGACTCTAATTTTTTCCAAACCTCAAGGGAGGTTTTCAAAGACTTAATACATTGGACGAAAACAAATTGTTTTTCACACATAATATAATATCACCTTTAACTTTACGATCTTTTGATCCCAAGTAGGTAGGTAGGTTGGTTGGTTGGTTGGTTGGAGTAGCAAGTTTGGCTTTAGACCCATCAACCACAAACCAAACATTCTCTTTCAACATACATTTCAATTCAAGTTTTCCAAACCTTGATAGTTATTGTCATCAAGTCTATTAACAAAATGATTTGGTGACAACATTATTTTTATATTGAAAAAAATTTATCTTCATCTATCATTTCAAGATTAGAAACCCATATAACTATAGAAACCCAAAGCTCTAATACCATGAAGAAAAAAAAAACATAGAAACATGTGTTCAAGTTGTATGTTTATTAATGAATGATCTAGGTCTTTGTACACATGGAAATAACTCCTACAATCATGGATTTTCTTCACCTTACATTTCATATCTATACTTGAACAACGTATTACTTCTTCATATTTAACACATCCATGCAATGATACCTACAATATATATATTGCATATGAACATCTCTAACACAAACCTATAAACTCCCCTTGTAAATGCATAGGTGTAGGGAAGTTTGCAAGTTGCATGTAGGATTAAGTTCTGCCAAGATTGATGTGCCCCATTGCAACCTCATGATAAACCCCATTAAATAATTTTCATTCATACGTTTGTCATGCTAAAGCATAACATTTTTAAATTTTAAAAAAAATCATGTGTGTTGTTTACAACATCCAAAGAGTGCACCCATGAACTCTTGAATTGTAGTTGTGTGGGTGAATTTTTAATTCAATTTCACTAAAATTTGGAACCATCCTAGCTACAAATGTGTAGGTTGTTAGCATTGCTTGCACCCAAGCATTCAATAAAAAAATACAAGTTGTCTATTGTTAAGGGGTGAAATTGCAGCCCCCGATCATTACTACCCCCAAAGAAGTAAGACAAAGGGGCAAGGTTGACACCTTATTACCCCACAAAAAGAACTACCCTCCCTAACTTATTTTGCTACAACTACTCAAGTAATAAATAAGAGGTCATACAAGGAAAAATAAAAAAAATAAGCGTTTGTTGTCTAAAACTAGCCCTACCTTTTTATAAATAATTTAATCCAGGGAGTAGGGAGCAGAATGCAAAGAGGGGAGCAATGTAAAAAAGGGGGAGAACTTACGAATAGTTGCTCTCCTTAATTTTGTAATACCTTCAAAGCCCCAAGATATTGCCTAGGGGATCTGCAAACCTTTCTACCACTAATGTCTTTCCTCCCCCACACATGCAAGTTCTTTAGTGGTTCTATTTGCCACTTGCAACCCTCGAAAAGTTTCTCTTCTATTCTATATCATCTACAACCAATTGTCTTCCCTCCAAGCTCTTGCCTATTGCCTACAACAATGCCTTTGAACATGCAAGAGGTAATTCGTTGGTATGTTCCCCATTATTTCCACCACCAAGGATTTGCTACTACCCTCCTAAGGCAACAATAGCTTAGTGTTCCAAAGACTACCCAATGGTCAGCCCATTATTCTCTATCCTAGAAAAATGCAAAAATATTAACTCAAGGAAGCATCTTACTTACATAACATAACCTACTCTACCTCCCACACTTAATACAATAACAATGCAACATAAAAAATTCAAGTCCTTCAACCATCTTCCATTAAAATCACACACAAAGTACATACATCTTTCTCCATTCATCACCTCACTCTCCAAGTCTCTAATGAATCCCTCTTCCTGTCTTTAGTCCCTCTTTTCCACATACCACACACAAGGCCCACATTGAACCCGAAAAAATAGAGCCTTGATCCTAATCCCTTTCTAGAAATCTCCTAAATGATTAGATGGATTACCCCCAACCACTCACTAACCCAAGCTACCTAATCCCAATAGCTTCACCCCATAAATGAAGGATGATAAGTCTACCACTAGTAACTAGTAATCATTAGGAGGCCTATGGAATTAATTAATTTAAAAATTTCTACCCATTATCTATGCTTGGAATGTACCATTGTTGTTTGCACCAAAATGTAATAAAAAAAAACATAAGAAAACAAGAAAGATAGAAATTTTAAAAAGAGAAGGAAAAAAACCGAAAAAAAAGAGAAAAAAAAAATTTGAGGAAAAACATAATGCAAAAGAAGATAAAGAAATGAGAATACAAGACAAAGAAGGAAAAAAAAAACCAAAGGAAGGGAAGAAAAGACACATAAAAAAACAAGACAACAAAGAAGAAAAAAATTTAAAACAAAGGAAGAAAGGAAAAAAGATAGAAAAACAAGAAGAAGAACAAGACGATGCAAGAGAAGAAGGAAAAAGCAAAACAAAAGAAGAGGAAAAAACTATAGGAAGAACAAGATGATGTTGAAGGGAAAAAAAAAAAGCAAAACAAAAGAAGAGGAAAAAACTATAGGAAGATGAAGGAAAGAAAGAACAAGACCAACTAAAGAAGTAGAAGAGGGGGAAAAAACATGTATGCATACACAAAGAAGAAAATAACACAAGATGCACATACCAAGGTGTTTGGTTACAACAATATTTCCCAAGTTGTTGCTCTAGCTAGAGCATGGAGACTTGAATTGTGAAGTTGGTCTAGTTTTGGTGATGCCAAGCTTGCAATGGGGAGCTCCTTAACATTTTTTTCATCAAGTTGCCATTGAAGGCACTCTTAAAATATTGCAGTTGATGTGTTCTAAGCACTTGACCAATACATGAAGTCATATCAAAGTAATACAATATTCATAATGGTGCATAATATTTATGCAAGACATATGATTCCAAGAAAGAGGTTCCAAATTATTTTTGAATCATAAGAGAAAATGAAAATATAGTAAACTGAATAAGTAGTCCATTAAATGCTAAGCAAAAACTCAGAAATAGTGTACATTAATCAAATTGGTATTGCTACTTAATTTATGGTGTTCTAAGTTTTAACACAAATTTGGCTATAAACTATATTGCGTTCAACAAATTTATATATTGTAATACTTTTACCATTTCACAATAGTTTAGGCGAATATTTATATTTTTTTCATTTTTTCACTTCAGCCCTCCAATCATAAATTTCTTAAAAATTCAGATATAATAAAAGTGAAATTTAATAATTCGACATATTATTGCAAATAGGTACCTATGTAATTAGGTTGATACTAATAAGTAGGTAATGTAAATGTTGTTCAAGTAATGAGTCAGTCAATTGTGATGATTTATTGCGATGATTTAAGGCAGGTACTAATTTCAAGTTCTTGTTACTGGAATCAAAAGGTGCTCGTGCACAAATGAACACATGAGTCATAAACTTCGAAAATTTAAAATTAAGTTTTTTGAAACTTTTGACAGGGCAGCTTGCAAAGTTTTCGAAATTTCATATTTTATTATTATTATTTTAATTATGGCCGAAATGGTAAAGGTCCTATGGTAGTAGTATAGAAAAGCTTGTCGAGCAAATTGAGCAAAATTTGGTATTTGGTTCCATCAACACATTCGGAATACATTTGAAAACCAATCCTTTGCAATTAATCTTTTTGCTACATCACACAGTTTTTTGCAATCATTCAAAGCAACATTTATATCCTTTTGATCATTTGGGGCCAAGTTTTAAATAGAAATTTTGAAAAATAGGTGGTTTTCTGGGTAGTAGATTCATTGTATTTTCTCTATTTCGTTTGAGGTGTGTCATCAGTTTTGTTAATTGTACTGAAAAACATTGGAAATTACCCATGCAATCCATAGTTTCATTAATGGGTTTACATGCATCGCAAAGCCTTGTTCTATCTTTTTGTTTAAATGTCCAAATGCATGTACATCAAACCCAATTTTGACAAAGCATTATTCCTTCAAGCAATGAATATGTGTTAATAATTCAACCCAATATCTAGTTGAAGATGATGAAGTTGGATTCATGATCAACAATGTTGACTATGATCTCTGTTTGTAAGGTTGATTTGGGAAGAAGTTTTGGAATTGGGAGTCAATGAGGAATTCAGTTTAAAGACTAATGTGCCAGAATTTCAAATTTAATTGACCCGAGTGGGTCTGATCCTACCCAAATTGCATAAATATCAAATCCACAAAAAGTGAACTTGGATTTGCTAGATTTCAGTTTATTCAAGGATTTGTGCCCCTCCCAATCCAGGCGCTAAACAAATAGCAACAGAGCCTACCCAACCTCCTTGCCATAGTATAGAGAGGTCTGAATATTGTACCTCGGTCAGAAATAGGCCTTGAATCTATTGCCATGAATATGATTGATGCCCAGTGGTGAGTCTGCATTTAAGAAGGCTAAAAACATCACAAGTCCCTTTATTCCCATGTGGGATCTAATATACAAACCACTTGACATCAAGTGAATGCTTCCAAGGATAAACTGAATCCAAGGAAAAGCCACATCACAGTGCACTCATACAAATGTCCCAAAAACAAACAAATTCGGAGATAATTATGCACACCACCTACTCTAGGTGCATGTAATTGGACCAGATTGTCCATGACTGCTATTGAAAGGAGCTCCTTACTATAAACAAAGAGAGCTCTGAGCTCTACCACCTTCCATATTTGACAGACAGGTGGTTATGTGCGTAAGGATGTCCTTGGAACTGTTGGAAAACCATACTCATCTGCAGCCTGTTCACCATCATCAAACATACAGTTAGACACATTTTGCTATTGCAGTGTCCTATTTTGCTTGCAAACGGCACTGCCTTACTTCACTGTCTATGTCTGTTCTGCAGTTTCAATCTCCAGACTTCATATCACATTTTGATTGCCTTCCTTATTTTCCCTTTTTTTACATCTCCATGCTTTGCATAGGGAACTAACCATGAACTGTGTGCAGTCCTGCAATCTATAATCTATATCATCATTAGGAGCAAGAAAATAGGAATTCAATAAAACACAAATTTTGTTACTCAAAATACCTGAGGATTGGCTTGGGGTGCTGCTGGACCAGAGGGTGCTGCAGGTAACTGTATTTCTGAATCAAAGTCAGGTTCCTTGTCAGGTAGCAAGTAGGATGGCACATCTGTCCCTGTCTCTAATCCCATGTCTGCTTCCAAAGACTCCAGTTCTGTCACAAGTCCACACAATTCCCCATCAGTCTGCTTTCTTCTTCAACAACAAATGTATAAGAGGACCATACTTACAAGAGAGATAGAAGTTTTGGCCACTGAAAACTGGATGTGCTTTTATATTGCAAGGCCTCTAAGGTGTGTAGAGAGGAAATAAAGACTCTGTTAGTATTGTACATATAAACAAGAAGCATTCAAAAGCTGAGGAGGAAGTTGAGAAAGAAGACTCACCACCCATAAGTTCCTCTTCATCAAGGTCATCAGGCACATTGTAACTGCGGCCCAGTGTCTCTTGGATTTCTGAGCTGTAATCCACTAAATCCATCATTTCATCTTGCATTTTCTGTGTTCCACACATCACACATGTCACTGGTCAGCCATCTCTCTCTAATTTTCTTGCCAGCTAAGAAACATTTTCAAAACCTTTGGGTTTTTCAACACTACCATCCTTGATCTCTCTCACTCTCCCTGCCCACAACACCGAGCAAGCCCATAACTTGCAGACAGTCTAACAAGTACCTAGCTCTCCACTGCCAGGAATCTCAAACTCAGTCCCATGCCACCAGGATAATCTGTTCTCTCTCACACACACAACGTCAATAAATATTATCCAGAATTTCTGTGCCTTGAGACTCTATCAATTCCAATCTCCAATACTTTCTCTCATCACAAGACTGAGCAAGCTTGTCCCTACCCACATTGTCAACAGTACCTTACTGTCTGGGGTTTCAAGCTCAGTTTTGAAGATGATAAATATTTTCTAGCATATTGGTCATTCTGCAACAAGTGAGACAAGATTAGGTGAAGCCAGAGGACAGGGACATACATCAATGTCATCAATTTTGAGCGTCTTCATTGTTCCCTTCAAGTCCTTATTTGCAGCTTTCATAGCTGCCATCTACACAACTCAACACCCAAGGAGCAGTTAGCTAAAGTGTTCAAGATTGATCCCCGAGTATTTGCTGTCAAAATTTAAGACCAAAAACTACTGATTGACCTAAAATTCATCATAAAAATCCAGCATAGATGACAGTAAAATATACGGTGGGACCAAACAACACAAATCCTCCATATGATCACCAAATACATTTTAAGTTCTCTGACAGAATCCACACTCTAAGAACAATTATGAACGATGCATTGGCATACTGCACTTATGGAAGATCAAAATTGAGGATTGAAAGAAAAAAAGAAATCCCAAATGAGTAGAGAAAATATCTAACCGTTTGTTGGGCATCCCTGATACCCTCAGTTGCAAATGAAACCTGCTCCAGATTGAATGTCTGGCTGTACAGCTGATCCCGTTGACCTTCATACCTAATACACATGCAACCAAACCCTAATTCAATCTCAAGGCGACTCTCTGACAGAGGCATTACTGAGGACTACTCAAATACAAACATGCAAACTAATTGTGAGAGAAACACAACTAATTTTATCATGGAAACAATTTTCTCTGTACATGGTTGTCACTGGGATCAACAGATGCAACTTCAATATGTGTATTGTCAACTAACAATTCCAAATTGGCATCATGCTTTCACCCCGCAAACCCTAATTATGCAGTGGGACTCAATCCTGGTCGATGCTATCAGGATCAAAAGATATAGGTATGTGAGAAACCAGCAGCATACACACATTTTTTTCTGCTTCAGCAAGCGCATGGCACGGGCTTTCACGGCCTCTTGCGCAGGGCCGGGCCTCGTCCTCTTGATCTGCTCCTTATACTTGACAAGTTCCGCATCAAGTTTCCTTATCTTCTCATCGACTGTGTCTCCCCTCTTATTTATCTGCAAGCAAAAGAAAACGACACCACGGACGGAAAACGTGTGAGAGGGTCAAAACGGTTTGCATCTCCACCCAACCCATCCAAACCTTCTTCCAGTTCCAAGGCCACAAGAAACTGGATTTTTCGCGGGCGCACATACACACACACATACACTTGAAAAGGAAAACTGAACTAACCCGTTCAGTTGCCTCCTCCACAGTGGGTGCAGGAGTCTTATCCTTCTTCACACCAAAGACACGCTTCATAGCTACTACTCACACTTCCTCCACAACCACAGTACACACGAACTCGATCTGCCACAAGAAAACAACCTTTCAACTCCAACCGCCGGGCACCAACGATAGCTTAGAAATGAAGAACATCCCAAGAGACCCAGTATACTGCAGATGGCACACGACCCAAGAGATGCCCAAATGGGTAAGCTCACAAGCGCGTGCAATCCGCGTAAATGGAGATTGAGCGAGCGAGCGAGCGGTTTGCGCCAAACTCTCGTCTCCTTCGTTGCAGCAACAACGAAGGCGCGGGAGACATGGAGTTCGCTTGGAAGGGACGACTTTGTCACAGAAAACGTTCGCTCCACTTCTCGTCCTCAAGTATTCATCCATCTGTCTTACCTAGTGGAGGTTCTTCTTGGATGATGTCTCCAGGCTCTTTGTTTTAGAGGTAGGTATGTAATTCATCCTAAGTTAGTTTCCAGGCTGAAAACGTAATTCATCCAAGTTAGTTTCCAGGACTAGTAACTACTACTACATACATCCCTCGAAGCTGTTTTGTTCCTCTTTTTGGGATGAATAGAGATCATCCATTAGTCATCAACGACGATTCTCACTGAATTGTGGCAACCAACAGTAATGAAAAGGGAATAAACTCAAGCTCACGGAAAAAAGCAAAACCCAAGAAAATATGAGCTTTTCCCAATAGGGGATTTTTTTTTCCAATTTTATGATATTAAAAATTTGGCAAATGTTTTTAAGAAAATAGAAAAATTAGTCTGAAGTTTACACTTGGACAAAAAAAAATCCAAATCTTTTCCAAATTTTTTTTTCAAAAGAACAAAAAACTGTTGAAAACAAAACGCTGCTTCCCATGGCCTGCTGCATCCAGTTTTTCTTTTTCCAATTTTGTCATGCAGTGGTCATCAGCATTTTTTGGGGTGCGAAAATCAAAATAAGATGAGAATATTCTGTCAAAAATATTCCTTTCTAAAATTAAAAAATCGCCAAATTTTGAGAAGTAATTGAAATATTTTGCCACATTTTGATCTCTTATTTTAGTTTGGTAGCATTTTTTTAGTGCAATTTTTCCCAGCATAGTTTTTCCTCTGCTGTTTGGGGGCATAGGGAAAAATGGGATGCCTGCTCGGGCTGCCCTTACTTTCTTTGAAGCAACCCCCATTTTGCAAAACTTTCCCAAGATACGACTCAATGGGTAGGCACCCAAGGCTGGCCTTACTTTCTTTGAAACCCCACCTCCCGTTCTTTTCTTTTTCCCATGATACTCAACGGGTTGGGTAGCCCCCAAGGAGCCCTTCTTCCAAAGGTTCCCCCCACCTCTTTTTTTCCTGTTTTTGTCCTACGAGATACACTGTGGGTACCCCCCAAAAGTACCACCAGACCTTTTCTTAATGCTTGGTGAAGCCCTCAGCCCTGGGTTTTCCCAGAATCAGGCCCACACCAGGCATTGCCTCAGTCAAGCCCTTATTCCAGTAAAGCCCACGGCCTCAGGCTTTACCCTAAACTCAATTGACTTCATTCACTTGAATTTGAAGGTTAGGGGAGGGAAACAAGGCATCACAAACTCGCTCGCCCTGACAATAGATAAAATGATGTACATACCTACTGTGTACACACTCTGAACACCAAAAGAGTCCGTTCCAATCTAAACAGTCTAAACACTTTCACCAAAAAAACCAGTTCACTTAATATGAAACTGGTTCTAATAAGGTGAAAGTTTCAAAAGTCTGATCCAATGCAATGGTCCGTCACCCAGAGGGACAGGGCCCAACAAAGGGACACCCCTTAGCGCCACCCTTTCCCTTTGTAAGAAATCAACTAAGTTTTCAAGCCACCTTATGGAGAACAGAATTGGAAGGAACAAGGAACCTCCTTGGTTTGGGTTTCCTCTTCAAGGTTTTTTCTATGTGGGACAGGCAGGCATTTGCTGGTTCCAGATTTGGCACAATCACTTTCAGCAATGTGAATCATCAGTAAAGGGCAGAGATGTCAGTGAAACCACTTTCAGTAATGTGAACCATCAGCGGAGAACAGAGATGTCAGTGAAACTGAAGTTTCTAAACTGGAAGGTATCTAAAAGACTTACAGTACTCAAGGTGGTTACTACTCTGCATTTACATGCAATTAGGAATTTGAGGGTACACATGCAGCCTGAAACATCAACCAAAAATAAGGTGGGAGATAAGATTACTGCAATACTATCACAACTAGTCCCCCCACCCTTTTTCTCACAAGTTGCATGATTTGTTTCATCAGACAGTTCAAAAAGTGTTCAGCTATCTTCAGCATTAAACTTATTCACATCATGTAAAGAATGTCCCTAGCTACCAAAAAAAATGGCAGAGGTAAGAGAGCAAATTGTTCAACAAAAAGACAGGTACAGCACTCACGGTGCAAGAGCCTTGACTTGGCCATTCCTTGCAACTGGCAAAAGAAAAACTCCCACCTTCCTTTCCTTCATGCAGATTTTTTTGACAGGCAAAAGGATTTACTACGGGACACATGTTAACTCTATTCGTTGCGATACTTCATTGTGTTGACATCAAAACCAGGCATGTCAAATGACATTGAAAACTTCTCCACATCGACCTTCAGATCTGCTATGTCCTTGTTATTCTCCACTCCTTTGTTGAAGTCTTTGAGCAGCTTGCCATGCTCCTTCTGAATCTTCAAGGTGATTTTCACTGCTCGATCCAAGAACTCAGCAATCTGCTCAAAATCCTTCTCCTTCAATCCTCTTGAGGTCATTGCTGGGGTCCCTGTACAAGTCAACAACACCAAGAAAATCCATTAGAACCAGTTTATTTGACTGTAACAGTGTTCTTAATTTCCTGGACTATGAACAGGAAGGATAGTACTTACCAACACGGACCCCTCCAGGGGAAAGGGCACTGCTGTCTCCAAACACTGCATTTTTGTTCAAGGTAATATGAGCAAGCTCACAAACTTTCTCCACCTTGTTGCCTGCAATTAATTGAAGACACAATCAGCTCTCCACAATATGAGCAAACACAATCACACAAAAACCAAAAAATGGCTGACCTCAAATGCCCATAATCTAGAGGCTATCGCATCCAACAATTGACTGCACACAGCAGAACAGGGAGGGGGAAATCTTGTGGAAAATCATACCAGTGAGGCCAAGTGGACGCAGATCCCAAAGGACAAGATGGTTCTCAGTACCATCAGTGACAAGCTTATATCCCTTCTTCATTAAGGCATCTCCAATGGCCACAGCATTGGCCTTCACCTGCTTGGCATAGGCCTTGAACTGGGGAGTGTCAACTTGCTTCAAGGCCACGGCCAATGCAGCAATTTGGTGATTATGAGGACCACCTTGCAGGGAAGGGAACACAGAGAAGTTGATCTTGTCTTCGTAGTCATATAAAGCTCCCTCAGCTTGTCCCTTCTTTGATGGCTTTGGTCCCTTCCTGTAGAAGATCATACCAGCCCTTGGGCCCCTCAAACTCTTGTGCGTGGTGGTTGTAACCACATCACAGTACTCAAATGGCTGATTTGCTACCTGCAACCAAAAGTCATGTATGAGTGAAAAGCATCAACAAGACCTCAAGTAGTCCCATACACACAATAGAAACTAGGACAGACCCATTCAGCCTGCTGCTGCATTGGACCTGAATGTGAAAGTTTGCGATCTGAAATGGAAGCATTGTGCACAAAGGCAGCAGATGCAGGAAGACACTGAAAAAAGCCACACATTGTCACTCCATCAAACAACTAGGAATAGTAGTATAATGGGGTTCAGGAGGGGAAAGCAGATCTACACAGAAGACAGCAGTTCTTACAAAAATCCAACACGGGCACAGGGTCACAAAGACACCCAGGTCCAGAAAAGTAACAAAAATAAACGAGGAGCTACGAAGGGCAGAAGAACCATGCAGAACAAAGGCATCCATTTCAGGTGTATCACATTCTTCGATATCTAACAAAATACTTGCAGACATGGGAGGGACAGTGATCATAGACCTGAGCAGCCACAAGACCACTGATGTGAGCCATGTCGCACATGAGCATGGATCCACATTTGTCAGCAATAGCCCTCATCCTGGCGAAGTCCCAGTCTCTAGGGTACGCACTCCCACCAGAGATGATCATCTTAGGCCGGAAGTCCAAAGCCTTCTCCTCAAGCTTGTCGTAATCGATGAAGCCAGTCTTGTAGTCCACCTTATAGGGCAAGCTCTCGAAGAAAATAGAAGTGGCGGAAATCTTCTTGCCTCCAGAGGTGTAGTAGCCATGTGTGAGATGACCACCAGACGGCAGATCCAAGCCCATGATGCGGTCATGAGGCTGCAACAGAGCAGTGTAAACTGCGAAGTTAGCCGGAGATCCAGAGTAAGGCTGCACGTTGACACCCCATTTCGCAGGGTCAAGATGGAAAGCCTTGAGAGCTCTCTCCTTACACAAATTCTCAATCTGGTCAATGAACTCGTTCCCTCCATAGTAGCGAGCGCCAGGAAGACCTTCCGAGTACTTGTTGGTGAGAGCACTACCCAGAGCTTCGATGACAGCCTGCGAGGTGAAATTCTCGGACGCGATCAACTCAATGCCTCTACATTGCCGCACTTTTTCCCTCTCTATGAGATTGAAAATCTCCTCATCTGCGACATCAAGCGGCGTGTTTCCCCAGGACTTCACAGAGGATTCGACTGTTTCCGCCATAATACTTGCGAAGACTTTCCGCGCGCGCGCCTCTCTGCAAGCAAGCAAGCGAAGAAGAAGACGACGACGATCCGCGCGTCTCTCTGGAAGCGAGAGAAGACAAGAGGAGCGCCGAGAGGAGACACACTGGGGTTTCTCGCACAAGTCACAACAAGGTTTTAGGGTTTGGGATTTGGCGCGCACTTTTTTGCCCCCATCTAATAAAAGGGTAATTAACTGGCAATTCGTTTTGGGCAGAGGAACAAAAGTTTTTTTTTCCTCCCAATTGTGTGAGGAAACGTAGACCAGCGGTCACATAGCCAAATTTGGCTTGAGGTCAGAGAGAAAAATAGAAGGTTTGGGCTACTATATAATGGCGACGTACACAAAACTGTAGTCTAAATATGGCGATATTAAATTATTTTCTCTCAAAATTATGGCGAATTTGGGCATAGTTGTTTTTTCCAACAAAATCCTTTGGACAGGTCGTAGTAGCTTGGCGAAAATTTGCCACAAAAAAAACTAGGAACCACCCCATTTGTGGACAATTAAAAAGCTGTTGGACTTTGATTCAACCACACACTCTTTTCTATTTTTGGGCACTAAATGAGTTAATCATGCATGAGGTTTATTAGGAGGACTAGATACCAGATTGGGAGTTTCAATGGCATTGGGCTACTCCACTCATGTGTAGAATAAGTACATTATATGCACATTCAAAAACAAGAGTCATGTGTAGAGTACATTATTCTTATATGCATTTAAAAACAAGAGTCATGTGGTTTGTAGTTTGTGCCAACCTAGGTACCATTGTTGGGGTGGTGGGTTAAGGGCCAGGTTACACACTAAAGGGTTTGAGCCATGGGTTGTAGAATCTCATGTTTACCTTGCTTTTTGGATGAGACTATGGGGAAAACCCATGGACCTGGGCTTAAAGGCCTTTGTTCGAAATGTAAACCCAATTTGGATTATAGATCAAACCACAATTTCTTTCTTAAAAAAATTGGAAATGTGACCACCTTAACCTTTCATTTATTTTTTATCTTTTTCAACTTTTGTCAAATTTTTTTTCTTTTTTAATTTTTTTCTTGTGAAAAAATCAAAGGGGATTGCTCTTCAAGAAATTTTATATCCTCATCATTACAAGAGATTCTCATATGTGAAGGTTTATGTGCATTGTGTTAATTATCGTCAACAAGATTCTTAGCACATATTTTTATAACCGATTCTACTATCATATGCATTCCTAAAGGTCATAAAATGGGTTTTAATTGTTTTCATTAATTTTGTTTGTACTTGATGTTTTAATCTCATATGTTCATGTTAGCAATGTCAATTACATAAATAATTGTCCTTCTCCATGGACTTACAGATGTGCCATGTTTGGACACATATTATTATACATATCCCAATTTATCTTATATGTTTTAAATTTATTCATTCATTCTTTTAAAATAAATGTGAGACACAATATTAGAAGTTTGAACCACAAGTGCACCATCCATTGGAAACTTTGGATGATTAAGTTGTGACGGACCCCAATCAAGTTGATGTTGGGTTTCACTTTGGTAAGGTACATTGTAAAGGATAAATCCTTGAACTAAAGAGTGGCTAGTAGGTAAGTAGATGCATGTAGATGGTTAGTAAATAAGTAAAAACTAATGGGTTGTTACTAGGTAGATAATAAAATCAGAAATTGATATATTTGGTGTTATTACAAGATATTGATTTTTATTTTTTAAACAACCTTTTTATTGAAGGGCATGTACAGAAACTGTTAATGCATGAAAATAACATGTTCATCAAAAACAATTTTGGAAACATACACAAACAAGTAATTTAAATAATTTAGCAGCCTCTTTCAGTAGGCATGTGATGTGCATGGACATTGAACACCACACCCTTCAATGCTAGGTGTTGAACTAATGGTGATTAGTTTAGGGTTTATTTAGGGTTAAGACTTTTACGTGGATTTGTTAATATTTTCTTATGGTATATCCTTAGTATGCACCTACCTGGTAGAAGGTGCATACTAAGGAGTTGAACTAATTTTCATATGTTCGATAAGAGTATGAGTATAATATTTATATTAGGAGTTCACCCAACATTTTTGATAACTACATGTGATTGAAAGAATCAACAAGATACCAATCCTCCTAAATCTTCCCTACTTACCTGAGAGCATCTCCAGCAGTGCTCAGTACGTGATTCTGCACAGTACAATTAGATGAATAAAAGTCAAAATATGCCTGTTTCGCTCACCAAATTGGTTTTGGCTCAGCATAATTGCACAGTTTGCAGTGGCTAGTAAAAGGCCCAGCAGCGTTGCGGACGTGCAGAAAAGAGTGTAATAAATATGATCTGACAGGTGCTGAGTGTTTTTTATTGGACTGTCATAACGATTGGTCCAAGTGGTTTGCTATTAGTAGTCCCCCACCTATTTCTTGTCTCGGTTTCAGTTTTATGGGTGGGGTTCCAAAACAGTAAATAACTAAACTTGGATGTTAAAAATATTTTTGCAGGATCACATACTAAGCACCGCTGGAGATGCTCTTAGGACTTGTTGTTTCCACAAGTCCTCAAACGTTTTAGGAAGTGACCAATCCTCCTTTACCAACATCTTCACAAACTTTATGATGTCATCCATTTTTTCTTTAGGAGAACTGCATAAGAATCAAACAAATGCATCAATTCGAAATATATATTATATGACTAGCAACTTTACAATTATGGCTAATATTTTCCAAAGTTGACTACTCGAGAAAACATATTTTACATCTTGCTTTTCCTCTTAAGGAGAATTTTTTTTCTATTTTTCACTTAATACAAGTTGCCAATACATTATAAATTTAACTTCTTGCAATCTTCCCAACATTATAATTTATAAAGTTTGTTCCAAAACAAGTGTCTCCTAGTTTTAATAATTCCATTTTGTTTTCTTTGATTGAATTTTTTCTAAATAATGTCTGGGTTTTATTATGAATATTTATGATTATATATTTCCTTTGGTTTATTTCACAATTTTGTTAACCCACTCTAAGTTTCCTATATTTTCAAGTACAAGATCTAGGCTATGAGTTGTATAACCACTATAAGTAATATGAAAAGGAAGATACTTACTTTCTAAATTCTATAATGTGGCTTGCACTTCTTCTTTTTTTTAATTCCATTATCAATAACAACTTGTACAACAATTTCAAGTCCAACTTGCTCTATTGCATTAAAATTATTATTTGCAATATATGTTGTCATTTTTACTCTTCAACTTGTATCAATAGCACCAAGAAAAAATTACACCTTAGAGACATACACAATATACATTTGACAAGGGTGTATTAATAATACTTGAACATCTATCACATATTGGTATTACTAGTGTGTGCCCCGTGCCTAAGGCACAGGTGTGTGTGTGTCAGGGAGGAGAAGCAAATTTTTTTTTTATTTTCCCACCTTCCTTCCTTTCCCTCTTCCTTTATGTTTTTCCTCTCCACCTTCCTTGGTATGTTTCCTTATGTTCCCAAACAATTCCCAATAGCACCATTTTTTGACAAAAAATATCACAAATGATTTTTTTAAATGTTTTACCTTGTCAAGTAAGTATTTCAAGGGAGAGGATATACCAATGCCCACTACCACTTTTTACAACCGTCGGATATATGACACT
>Ga0116231_10002130_pt1 | contig 41409 bp, 31 predicted proteins | sample S1TSphgellanicum_2_FD_89695 | JGI IMG/M metagenome (GOLD analysis project Ga0116231, IMG submission 89695) | Host-associated microbial communities from peat moss isolated from Minnesota, USA - S1T2_Fd - Sphagnum magellanicum MG | ecosystem: Host-associated > Plants > Peat moss > Unclassified... | reverse complement strand
TATTAGAATGGTAAAAAATTGGGACAAAAGGTGAAAAAATAGGTTTTTGCATAATAAAATTTAAAAAAAAGAAAAAAAAAAAAAAAAAAAAAACAAGAAAACAGTTATTTGTCTATGTAATTAGATGAAAAGAATGTAAAAATTCCCCATAAAACTCACTTTGGATTTATGTGCATCAGGTTTTCTAATTTTGTTGGATTTTTTGGATATTTAGACCATGTAAGGAGAGCTTTGGAGTCTCGCAATTTGAAAAACAGAAAAAAATTCATCTTTGTAATTAAATGAAAAAAAATGTCAAAAATCCCCCATAAAATCCATTTTAGATATATGTGCATCAATTTTGCTGATTTTATTACATTGGTCTAATATTTGGTGTACAAGGAAGGCTTCTAATTCATGCAATTTGCAAATCGAAAAAAATAAAATCATTGTGCAACTTTGAAATTAAATGATCAAGTGAAGGAATTTAAAAAGTGAATGTATTGTTTTTTTATACAAAATTACATGCGTACAAATATTTGAATCACTTAGAAGCATGTTGAATATCACTAACAGTTGAGCAACTATCAATTGAGTTGTTTGAACTTGTGCACATAATTCTAATTCAAGTTTTGAACTTGGAAGCTCAAATTCCATTTGCTTGATGATCAATTTTTGATTGGATTCAATGAGCAAAGTCATCATTCGTTCCTTGGATTATCGTTTGTGTCTCTCAACATTAATGGAACATTTCGCAAATTTGTTCATGTTTTCCACCAAATAGTTTACATTTCTGATCAATGCCCACTTGTGAAATGCTACTTACTTGAATGTTATTGTGCCAAAATCTCTTCCCCTTTCATCATTTGATAGAGAAGGTGTGAACGTTTGAATTTTTGGAATATCATGTTCGTTTTTTTCCATAACTTCTACAAAGCTTTGATTGATCTTTTCCTTTGGTAGAACCTTCGATGATACTTGTCATGTGTTTAAACTATGGTCATGTTGATTTGTTACTTCTAGTTTAATTTTCCTCGCAAAGTTTTTTAATGTCGATACTCACTTTTCTTTTTTTCAATTTAAAAAATAAAATTGTTCTTCTTTGTGACAACATTCATCCAACAATTGACAATGGTGTTCAGTGCAAATGTGTGTCCAATTTTTGAATGATAAACAAGATTTGTCAAGACATCTTTGCTCTTTTTCATACAAATTAAAGATGTTAACAAAAATAACATCACTCCATCTCCTTCAAACATTTGTTTCATCATCACCCATTTTCTTTTTCTTTTTTGACATTGTTTTACAATTGATAATTGCACCAATGGAGGTGCAACAACAACGAATGACGAAGATCCTTCCACTAAGGGAAGAATTACAATAGTTAACATTTCATCTTCCATCATGAAATGTGTCCACATGTAAGGTCTTCCATCATCCATGATTCTACAAAAGAAAATCACATACGAAACAAAAATAAAAATAATTGGTTGAGATTACATTTAGAATATTGTCTTAACATATATATTATATAAGATTCAATTTAAATACATATCTAACATGTACATGCACAAAAAATATTAAATAAATAAATAAATAGATTTAGAACCCTAACCCTAATACATATTTTTGTATTAGACATATCTTTATATTTTCCATCAAACGAGAACAAATTTTTAAAAATATAAAATATAAAAAATCATAAAAAAAAATCTTAATGTGTACACATACACAATAAATTAAAAATAAAAATAAAAATCCAAAATTTGATGAAAATAATTTCAATCTCAAATACATACCAGTGTGAGAAGTGTTACTCAAGTCCAAGTGTTATAAAACAAAAAATTGAGTGTTTTACACTCTAGAAAGTCTCAATTAGTATTCTACACAGTTGGTAACTTTTTTTTTACTGTGGTAAAATTTTATGTTAATAACGTGATTTTACCCCTGTTGTTGTACTTTTTTTAATCCGGGGCGCAGCTGCAGCCGCTGCCGCAGCCTAGGCTGTCAGCTGCAGCCTTGAGGCTCCACATCCTCAAGGCTTTCTGGGGTTTCAAGTCGATTAGGGTTTGGTCTATTAGGGTTTGGTGCTCCTTGGCTTGTGTTTGTTGGGTTTGGGTTTTTGGGCTCGATCTCGGTCCATTGGAGTTTGAATTTCGTGGAGTTTTAGCGTGTGACGGACTTCGAAGAAAGCAGTTATTTGGTTCATAGGCGAGGAAGAGATCGATGGGGTCCGAAGAAGACGATGTCGAAAACGGAGGAAACCAGATTCCGGATAGTGGTGATGAAGAAGGGCCTTTGGTCGGGCCGGGAGCTCCAGTACCGGTTGTTCGTCACAAACGACCGCTTGAATTTGAGAAGGCGTTCCTCGACTCATTACCAAGTGCTCAAATGTAAGTGCATTATAGTACTGCGATTTTTTTTCCTTTCCTCCTCTTCCATGATTTGGCATACGTTTAAACTCTGTTTTCCTCTTTTCTTTGCCCTATTTTTTCGCCTCCGTCGGCATAACTCTCCAAAATTATTGGCAATTCGCAGAGGACAGTGATGATCAATTGAAGAGATTTTGAGCAGCCGCTGTTCATGCTCTTGTACTAATGTCATGAGAAAGGGTTTGTGGGGGTTTTAGGTACGAGAAGAGCTATATGCATCGGGATGTTGTCACCCACGTTGCCGTTTCCAGTGCCGACTTCTTCATGACAGGCAGTTGTGATGGTAAGTTCACTCCTCTTCTTCCTTTGGCGGAATTGGATTTTTTTTTTCGAAGAAATAATTTTTGTGGAGCTTTCAGTATTGCTTTTTGCTGAAGCTGATCACAGACTGTGCCCTGACTATCCGGCAGGTCATCTCAAGTTTTGGAAGAAGAAGGGTTTGGGCATTGAGTTTGTGAAGCACTTTCGTTCCCACCTTGGTCCCATCAAAGGCCTCGCAGTGAGTCCCTCCTCCTAGTCTTTGTTACTTTCTCACATATTGTGTCTCTTATCAGCTTCTTGTACAAAAAATGAATACAAAACTCTCTGATTGACAAAGAAATGGAACTGCAGGTGAGTCCAGATGGATTGCTGTGTTGTACGATATCAGATGACAACTCTGCTAAGGTTTATGATGTCGTGAATTACGACATGATGTCCATGCTGCGGTTGTCCTTTGTACCGGGTGCGATTGAATGGGTATGCAAGCAGGGGGATGCAAAAGCAAAGCTGGCTATAAGCGAGCTGTCAACTCCAATGGTCCACATCTTTGATGCATGTGCACACAGCAATGAACCATCTGACTCAAAGAAGGTACTTCATTTTCTCTTATCTGTGGGATCCTAAATGGGACAGATAGAATTCTCTCACTCTCTTTCTGTTGCCTGAGCTTTGAATAAGCTGGTTCCCATTGTGGCTTTGAAGGTTAATCAACAGAATTGAAAATGAGTTTGTTCTTGCTGAGTTGGGTGGCAGATTTCGTCGGCACCCATACGGGTGATGAAATACAATGCAGCTTGCAATGTTGTTGTGTCTGCAGATGCCAAGGGTTTGATTGAATATTGGTCACCAAACTCCCTTGAGTTTCCCTCACACTGGTACTTTCCTTTCCATTACCAAATCACTTTTAAAATTGCACAGAGTTGTTTGTAGCTGGTCTCTCTCATGTTCAAAAATCTGGTCAAATGTTCAATTTTATCAGATGCAAAGTATACTCTTTTGCTGATGGAGAGCAGAAGCTCTGAATTGAAGTTGAGTGCAATTTAGTACAGTCATGGGAAATGGAATGAGTAAGGGGTTTTTGAATAGTGTGCAGTTCAAATTCAAGATGGACACAGACCTCTACACATTTGCAAAGGCCCGGACAACTGTTTATTCTCTTGAGGTTTGGCTTGCACTTATTTGTTGTATATTCTGTTGAGTTCTTTGTTCTATGATTGCAAATGTTGTTTTAAGAATGGCACTTGCTCTCAATTAGATGTATGAAATCCAATCTCAAGCAAATACTGGGCGACTGAATGCAGATTAGCACTGATGGCAAGCAATTTGTAACTATGTCACCAGACCGCCGGATTCGTGTGTTCTGGTTTGCAACAGGAAGACTACGTCGCACTTATGATGAGTCACTTGAGGTATAGCCATTCCAGAATTATACTGTGTATGGATCTCTACACATGGGTGACCTTGAAGAATAGTGTTACTCATGATCTTCATGATTGGAGGAGTGCAGGTAGCACAAGATCTCCAGCGGAGTGATGTGCCTTTGTATAGATTGGATGCCATTGATTTCGGGCGCCGCATAGCTGTTGAGAAAGAGATTGAGAAAACTGATGGTGTTCCTTCACCAAATGCTGTGTTTGATGAAAGCTCAAACTTCTTATTGTATCCTGCCCTCCTTGGCATCAAGGCAAAATACCTCTGCCTCTTTTTCTGGCAATCAATGTGGTTTTTAGTAAGAATGTAGTACGTACTTCTGGAAATGCCAGTTTATGGAAGAGTGATTAGTTGGACTTTCATATGTCCTTTATCACCTTTGTCTTCTTGTAATCTAACAACTGCTTTATACTTGTGCAGGTGGTAAACTTGCACACAAATAAAGTAGCAAGGATTATTGGGAAAGTGGAGAATACAGAACGGTTCTTGAGGATTGCACTGTATCAAGGAGGCTTCAGCAGCAAAAAAGTGAAGAAACTCCCTGCTGTTGCTGCTAATGTAAATGAGCAGCGTGAGCCCCTCTCAGACCCAACACTGCTGTGCTGTGCCTTCAAAAAGCATCGGATCTATCTCTTTAGGTAACAGCCTGGGTGAAAAGACTGTCCTTGTATTGATTCAAATAGATCTAGCAATCTTAAGGGTGGATTTGCTTATTCATCCAGGATGTTTAGATCTGGCAGAGTCCCATTTTCCTAGGCCTTTTGGTGTTTTCTGAGATTCTTCACTCAACAAAGAACAGCAATATGTTCATTTCACTGAGCAAGTCAGTTATCTCTAATGCCATGGGATGGTGTCGAGCAGTCGAAGAGAGCCTGAGGATGCTGAGGATGCTACGAAAGGGCGTGATGTGTTCAATGAGAAGCCACCCCCTGAAGAGCTTTTGACCATTTCTGAAATTGGCAAAGCAACTACAACATCCTTACCTGAGAATGTGGTATGGAACCATTTTTGTCTTCAATATGTTGCCCTAAACTTCCTGCTTGTAAAGGTGCTGTGTATGGGTCTGAAGGTTTTGAAGTTAACTGGATTGTTTTCCAGTTCGTTTGCAAAACTAATTCAGGTTTCTATCTCCAGATTTTGCATACAACTTTGGGAGATATTCATGTGCGCTTGTATCCTGAGGAGTGCCCAAGAACAGTAGAGAATTTCACAACCCACTGCCATAATGGCTACTACGATAACCTTATCTTTCACAGAGTCATCAAGGGCTTCATGGTCCAGACAGGAGATCCTCTAGGTGATGGCACTGGAGGGCAGTCTGTTTGGGGTGGTGAATTTGAGGATGAGTTTCACAAAAGGTAATTTCCTCATTGCCATATTTGCCTATTGCAACATCAAAAAAGATATATGAATGATATCGTCCATGGTCTTATGTGTGGTCTCGTCTTTTAGTGATGGGATTGGGATGTCTTGTTGCAGTTTATTATGTGTGGTCTCGTCTTTTAGTGACAGGATTTGGATGTGTTTGTTGTTGCAGTTTAAGGCACGATCGGCCCTTCACTCTTTCCATGGCAAATGCAGGGCCAAATACAAATGGCTCTCAATTCTTCATAACTACTGTTGCAACACCATGGCTGGATAACAAGCATACTGTGTTTGGCAGAGTGTCTAAGGGCATGGATGTTGTCCAGGTGAGCTTGCTTAAAACCTGATTGTTTTTATCTGAAGCCCTAAAATGGTGGGTTTTGAGGTATCCTGCCAAATCATAGCTGGATTTGGATTTTAGATCCTGTTCTGTATTTCCATGGATTGTTCGGCCCTAAGTGTCCTGGCTATGTGCTATGGATTGACGCCCGTCACCAGAGGTTTGGAATGAAATTCCATGTTTCTCCTGAATTGAGAATTGAGTTTGTGATCATCACTTGCTTCTTGCAGGCAATTGAGAAGGTGAAAACAGACAAGAATGACAAGCCTTACACGGATGTGAAGATTTTGAATGTTACTGTCACAAAGTCATAGCTGTGACTGGTTGATGTAGTAGGAGCAGTGGCCAGGTTGTGGAGTCTAGATGACAAATTAACTGTGGCTGCAATCTAGGTACGATAACAAATGTCTTGAAACATTTTCTCTTGTAGTTTAGTTAGTAGTCCTGAAAGAGTTTCATCCTCACCGTTTTGTCAAATTCGCCAGAGTGGGTTCAAAAGACTTTTGAGGTCAGAAGTTTTCTTTAGACAGCTCAAAGTTTGGCGTAAGAAACACAAGCAGCCAGGGGGGGGGGAGGGGGGGGGGGATTAAATGAGCATTGACACTTCTTTTGTGTCCTGTCTTGTTGTGCCAATCACAATTATGCAGTGTACGTGGCAAAGGTTTAGGTCACAAAGCTTGCAAGGGTTGCAGGTTACGCACTGTGCACCAAGATGCTTAGATCCATTCAGAAGGCTCTCAATTGTTGAGGGTTGCAAGTTTCACTCTGTAACCAAGCTCCTTGGATCCATTCAAAAGGCTCTGTGTCATCAAGGATTGTAGGTTATGCTCTGTAACCAAGCTGCGCACATCCAATTAGAGGGCTTCATGTTGTTGAGGTACGCATTGTAAGCAAGGCTGGTCAGATCCATTCAGAAGTCTCTATGTTGTCAAGTGCACTTTGTAACCGGGCTGCCCAGATCCAATCAGAAGGCTACATGTCACTGACATCTCATCAATGGTCTGGCATTCTGAACATTCCTAAACACACGGATTCTCGGTCCTTGGATTGAAACAGGGTTGAAAACTAAATCTAGTTCGGGAACTGGAACTGGAAACCAGGTTTGATTTCTTGGAACTGGGAACCAGAACAGGGTTGAAAACTGGTTGTAGTTCCAGAACTAGAACGGAGTCCAGATCTGGTTCTGGGACTGGAACTGGAATTTTTTTGGGGGCTGGAACCGGGGGTTAATGGGGAATGAATGAATACAAAGCTTGAACTGGAAACCAGGTCTGATTTCTGGAACTGGGAATCAGAACAGGGTTGAAAAATGAATCTAGTTCTGGAACTGCAACTAAACCCAGACGTGGAACTGGAACTGAACCCGGAACTGGAACTGGAACTGGATTTTTTTTGTAAATAACGTTTTTTGGGGGGGCGAAAATGTTTGGAAACTGGGGGTTAACCCGAAGTTAACCGTCAGGTTTCAAATCAGGTTACTTGGAATCGGAACCGAAACCAGGTCTGAAACCAGGTTTGCTTTCCAGAACCAGAACCTGAACCTGATTTATAGTGTGTTAAATGTAACTATTTAACCTTATTTATTTATTTATTTATTTATTTATAAAATGCATAATGCTAATCCATTAAAAAAACACCCCTTTGAAAATTTGATGGATTTAATTTAATTTGATTTAATTTGTAGTTTTTATTTTAGGCCATTTAGAAGGAAAAAAAGAGAGAAAAACTTAAGTGCATTTTGTGACCAAATGAGGCAAGTAAATAGCTTATGTTTTAAATACCTTTTCAATTAAGATAATTGAAAAAAAATATTAAACAATCCCCATCTTGTCAACTCAATTTTTACCCATCTTTTACACCCAGCTTTTAGAAATTCACCAACGGTAATAATAATAATAATAATAATAATAAAGTCAATAGAAAATCCTGGCCGTCAGATTTTTACCCCTTTGTCTGACTACGTACCCTCGGATTGCTGCCACTTACCGCTAGGAAATATCCGGGTCGTTGAAAATTTTGTCAAACTATTTTACTCGGATCTGAAGCTTCGGGCTGCTACCAGAAACATCCTGACCGTCAAATGCGCTCCCTTTGTTTTTCAGAGCAAAGTTAGGGCTTGGCGCTCTGTTGTCCCTCTCTTCGGTTTTGTGTGTGTTTGTTGTGGTAGGGAAGATTGCGGAGCGCTCCCGGAAGAAGAAGAACAACAACAACAACAAGAGGAGTAGCGTAGATTCTACTTCAACGCCTGAGGGAGAGGTGTTTATACTTCCTTCGTTGGTTGGGTGTCGGAGGAGTAACGAGTGGAGGCTGTGGAGAAGGAGGAGGAGGAGGAAGAGAAGGGGGAAGACGAACAAAGAGACGAAGTAGAAGAAGAAGAAGAAGAAGAAATGGCGTCTGAAGATACCGAAATGGTAACAGGGCCGTCAGGCGAAGGAACAAGTGCAGGCGCCAGTGCTAGCGCTGGCTCCAAGCGTCCTAAGCGGTTCGAGATCAAGAAATGGAATGCTGTTGCTCTTTGGGCTTGGGGTATGCGCCTTCTCCTTGTTCCCATTGTTCTTTTTCTTGGAATGCAATCTGAGAGAAGAAATTTGCTCGTTTATGAAAAGAAGATCGACCAGAGAGAGAGAGAGAGAGAGAGAGAGAGAGAGATTTTTTCCCCACAGAATCTGTGTTAACGGTGAAGAGGTATCAGAAAAAAGGATGTATTGCCTGTCAAGTGCTGGTACTCGGATTATTGGTTGTTGAATTCTTACCCCTGGGACTCCTGAGGTTTTTGTATTCAATACGACCAGTTTAATCAGATGCTCTCATTGTAGCTGGGTTGACTAGAACTGGTACACTGAGTATGCACATAGATGGTATGGCGGATGCTGATTTACTTTCAAGTTGGTGGCCTTCAAACTTACCATTAGCCTGCTGGCTTGGTGCTGCAATTGTTAGATAGACATCCTCTCTGAATAGATTGCAGGTTATAATGGGCTATCATACCAATTTTCACAAGAAAACAACCACACAAGTTGAGAGGATTCTCTCTTTGGAATCTTCTCAGCAGATTTCTGAACACATGAGCTGATGAGTCCTGTTGTAAATAATGAGAATTATCTGCAATTGACAAGAGTTGGCATATCCTTGATAGAGCTCCCCTCAAGGAAAGGGAAGAAGATGGTATGGAACAGCCTCACATGTGATGCGGGTTGCTTCACAATCTACACACCCTTATTCATCACCTGGAACTCTTTTCATATGAAAATCCAACCTTTTAACACCTCTGCATTTTCTAGTGGCCAAAATGGGAAAAAAAGTTGCTTGTGACTGCTTCAGATCATCCTCAAGAGTGTCTGTCTCTAACCTATTTTGAAATGATGGATTGTCAAGCATGTTCTCTCTCAACAAACAGAGCATAGGAAATACCTAATGATCAGGAGCTCTCACAGGTGGCTTCAATTAACATAAAAAGCTCAGAGGCAGGTAGTCTATACATGACAAGTTGAGGCAATGCAACTCCGGTGTAAGGTTGACCTTTTTCACTAAGATCTTGAGGATAACTGGATTCCCATAACTGGACGCTGTGGATTAGAGGGTTGGAGATAATTCCAGTTACCATATTGGTCATTGGATTGCTCCTTTCAGACGTTGGTGCAAGTTACATCTTCAGCAAGCACCATCTCTGGCTGTCTCTCTTAAAATCGTGGGAAGATTTTGAGCTCTGGTCAGGAGATAAAAGTAGGTGTGTGGTGTTCAGAATACATCCATACTTACAAACACCTTTTTGCAGATATTGTGGTTGATAATTGTGCCATCTGCCGCAACCACATCATGGATCTATGTAAGTGATTCAGCAATCTCAAGTTAAATTCATTCTGCTGAGAGGATCCAGTGACTAGAGAAGTGTTTTGTCATTTTCCTAATTTTTGTGTGTATTGGGTTGTGCTCAATTCTTCTGGACTAATGCTTATCTATCTCACAGGTATTGAATGCCAAGCAAATCAAGCTAGTGCAACCAGTGAGGAGTGCACTGTGGCCTGGGGTATGTTCCTCCTGTGTTTTGCAGAATCTTGGAATAGATATCTGGTTAGAAATTATCTGCAAGTAACTTTGTCATCAAATTTGGCCTTGGCAAACACTTTTTTGTGTGTATTTGAACTGTGGTTTATGCTTGCTGACATGGTTTTCTTCATGTGGATGTTGGTCAGGTGTCTGCAACCATGCCTTCCACTTCCATTGCATAAGCAGATGGCTTAAGACCAGACAGGTCTGCCCATTAGGTGGGTCCGGACTCCTAACCTCTGTTCATGGGTTTCAATTGTGATTTATCCTTATTGAAATTTTGGTTTCTCTTTATGTTGTTTCAAAGAGTTTTTCCAGGAAATTCCCATCTGTTTGAAAAGATGTTGAACTTTTAAGGTTGAGATGCTCTTCTTATTCAAATTTGTGCAGATAACAGTGAATGGGAATTTCAGAAGTACGGACGCTGAGGATTATGCCCAGGATATGGTGTTTTACTGTATTCTGTTGTGAATTGTGGAGAAAGCACAATCACATAGACATAAACAGGGCCAATGGGCGAGGACTGAGAGTTAAAAGAGGATATATAATTCCTCTTCTCCTAGTGTGGAGTCAGTAGGATTTTCTGTAAAGGCAGCATAAGAAGAGAAAGCGGGGGGGGGGGGGGCTTTAGTTTGCTTGCACATGTTATTACCCAAACCACAGGTACCTTGAAAGGCCATTCCACAGGTCTAAAAACTTGTGGTGGGATGACTGCTGCCTGCACCAAAACATTTTATGCTGTACCTCAGAGGATCGGCATTGTGACTTCATCAGTCATGGATTCTATGTCCTATGATCAGGTTGGCTCTTGCCAAGATGCAGGTCTTATGAGTCTAAAAGTGTGTTTGGGGGTATACATGTATGAGGCCTCTTTTCAGTAACAGTGATGCATAAAAACTCACTCTCATGGAGGATTGACTTTATTATCATTGGAAAGAAGCCATCCACTTCCAGCAGTTCACCTTTTTGCCTGTGGGTCATCTCAATTCTACTCTTCTGTAGTGGAGATGCACATTTTGGTATGGCACTCAATTGTTGGTGGTACAACCTTTCAACACTGACAAATATCATGTTAAACCAGATGATGACATTCAGCTAACTTGTGTGTACACTATCTCCTTCGCATCCTGATCATAAATCACCAATCAATATGACATATTCTCATCCAACCATTCAGCTTGAAAGATTGGGGATGAGAGATCAAGTCATTTCACAGAAATCTACACATAATAAGTCCCACCATGACTAAGAACTGCTTCCGAAAACAATTAAGGAAAAATCACTGGACTCCAAAATATCCTTCCCTGCCCATACAGTGCCACATATACTAACTATCCCATGAACTCTTATAAATGTGTACATTCTGCTTGATGGAAAAAACATTTAAAGTGAAATCTCCAACCTATAATGTGCATGAGCAGGACTTGATAAGTAGCTTCTTGGTTGCAGCTCCTGATACTAGTTATTGACTGTGTGCCCACCACAAGGAAAAATTGGTGCATGGAATGCACTGGGGGGAGATTTGGCCATTACTGCAGGATTCAAATGAAAACCATTGGAAGTAACCTGTGCCCATGCTATCAATGTATGTTATCATACCCATCCATGAGGTACAGGCATCAAATAACAGGTACAAAGGTACTGTTTTGCTTGCAATTCAATCTCCACTTTAACATGTTGCAATTCACACCTTCAGGACTTTGCATTTTCCTTGTACCACACCCCTGGAGTCCACCAGCCACTTCATTAGAATGCTTGTGTATGACGGAAAGCAATCTCTTGTCAAAGTTTGTAATAAGGAAAAAGGCTTCACAACAGTCATCCATTTCAAGTCTCCATACATTGGGATCTGCAATTTTCCTGGACTTGGAAATCTGATTCTGCGCTTACCTGATTCAACTGAAAAGCACAGCCTTGAGGATCAACCAAATTGGGTGCTGACAGTTGAATTATCATTGGCTTCAAATGTAATCCTGCACACACTGAACTAGCTGTTTTAACAAGTCAACATATATATGAAGCTCCTGGGATGAAACTTCCATCTCTTTCATTCAAAAACATAATTGATATGATATTCTAGTGTGGGTGAGTGGGTCATCAATTAACACTAAAGTAAACAACTAAAGCCATCATATCCTCTCAATGCAACTCAAGTGATCATATGCTCAGTTCCAATCTTTTACCTTTGGGGCTGACAATGGCACACAAAAGTAAACACCTGCGCCTCCAATAATTGATTTTCAACTTCCCTCAAAGCGGATCAGAAGGTCCGCTTCAGATGTTGTTCCCTCAGAACTTTGGAGCCCCTGCTGCCTCTCTCAAATCCAAGGTGTCCAGCCTTCATACATGTTGGAAAGGTTGTCAATGCTAGTAGCCTGGCGCAGAAGATAATCTACTTGCTCTGTCACTGAAAATTGCCTGATACATATCATTACAGAGAAAAATACACCAGAATCAGAATACAGTACTTCACTCCATGACAGCTCACCCTCCTACTACTTCAAATGACCAATTGTGCATATTTGAACAAATGCAACAGATAAAGATGTGTATTCAAGTTCAGTTCATTGATACCTGCTGCCATCAATATCACGGCCCTCAAGTTTGCTTTGGACTCGCTTGAGAACAGAAACTGCATAGGCGTTTTTCTCTGCATTGGCCAGTTCAAAAGGCAATTATAAACTGCTTCTTGCAATGCCCAAATTCCACAGCTGAGGAACCTAGACAAAACCTCTAGTCACATTACATTGTGACACTCTCATCCACACTCAATACCTATCTGTGAGATTGCAGAGGAAACTCCACAAGTTCTCAAAGGTAACAGATCTGTCAAAGCGAATGACAAGAATGAATGTGGTCATGACCTTATGAACATCAATCACAAAGTATCAGACCATCACTTCATCACCAATAGCAGTGACAAGCTGCCATGACTCCTTGCTGACTTCATTAACTCCCCAACAGTTGACATAGATAATTATATAATTGCTTGCACATAATTTCAGGTAAACCTTTGTACAATACAAACATCTGCATCCTGAGTTTCTGTTGCATTTGTGCAAATGATGGGAAGACATAGCTAGTCAAAAAAGTCAATAGTATCCTCATCCAAGCTGCAAAAGACCATAAATTTCCTTTTCATCTAAGCCATACCTCGCACAATGTGACTTTGGTTGTTCAAATTTGCACGAAGGATGGGTGAGGCATCATAATTATATCCAGCACTATCTGATTCCAACTTCCTTTTACTGAGGTGAGAATTGCTGAGGGGACCCTGCAGATTAGCATCAGCTCCTCCTTGATCTTGTTGTGTGCCCCCCACAACAGCAGGAATTGAAGAAAGTATCCCTTCACTCTGCTGCAAACTACTGGAAGATGCAGTTCCCTCATGCCTCTGGCTTGTTCCTGTATTCAAATTTTCTGGACTTGTAACATTGGCCTGGCTGCTAACTGCTGAGGTCAAATCACTACCAGCCTCTGGATGGTGGTTTGAACTTGATGGACTTGCTGTGCTTCCAGCTGCTTCAACCCCAGTCAGGCCAGGTGACAGTGATCCCCTACCAAGCAGTTCCATTCTGTTTCTTTCAACCTCTGCAGTATGCCAGCTTCCTGGTCTACTAGTGATTTTCTGTGAACTTCTGATGTAGGGTTGCGATGATGCCTCTGTTGTTGTACAGACATCAGATTCCCCTGTCAGTCCACTTTCTGGTGGTGATATCCAGCCGTCATCATCATCTTCCAAGAGAGGATCCTCATCTAAGGAGTTTGATACTGGAGGACCCATCTCTGTTACTTGGTCCAGAAACCCATCCACATTATCATCAGGGCTTGTGACTATGTGATCAACATTAGAACTGGAACCAGCAATCAATATTTCCTGTGATTTTTGTTCCTGGCTCTCGCCAACTCCTTCCAAAGCCTGCAAAGAAACCAACAGTACAGAAGCAGACTGCTCTCATCAGTACACTGATGAGACAAAGCAAATGCATAACACAAAAAATGTCACTCATTCCTTGAGAAAACTACTAGCTATTCATGTTCTCAGGAGATTCACATCTCTGCAGAAATATTCCTGCGTGAAACCCACAATTAGGCAAGACCAGGAAAATATAAAGGCTTGCCTTATGCAAGACACCGGCATCAGAGCTTGCAGTTCGCACCAACTTCATCAGGCAGACATGCAAGTGCTTCACGGAGTTAAGGAGGCGTGGTATGGAGTCTGCCATTAATGGAACTGCCTCCCTCAGATTCAGATGAAGTGAGTGAAAAATATTGTGTGCCTGAGCTGAACTCCCCTCAGTACTGCCTTCTGTCTCAACTACTCCCTGAGAAAAGCTCCAAGCTGGTCTGGTCACAAAAGCTGCTGCTGATGCCAGCAATGGTTCCAGCAGAAGGAGCAACCCATTAACCTGGAAATGCATTCCCACTCCAATGCATTGCTTAGTAGATGATGCTTCAACACTCATCTTAATACATACACTACATACCATAGTATCTCATAAACAAATTAAAAAAGTATAATATGACATTTCTAACACTTATCAAATATTACATATCAAATGATATCACCAGACTGTACATTCAACTGAACTTCCAATACTCTTTACCTTGCTCAGGTCAGCCATGAGCTGTGCATGCTCTGCAGAGGCCTCTTGCGCCACACTATGGACATCATCTGCACCTTCTGCTCCTTGTGTAATTGCCAACACCTGTGGCAACCCAAACAAAGGAGTCAACAATGATTGCATTCAAGTCAAAAGCTCACTGTAATGAGATAAATGAGCACCAATCTGAGTAGAAATGGCTATTTGTCCATACCTCCTCAAGCATCTGCCCACTTTCAAGAGTGAGGGCCGTGTGACTTCGCACTACTTTGGTGAATGCTGACACCGCTGTAGCTGCCTCCATTGTCTGCTCTCTTAGATCAGACAATGCAGTTTGAACCTCACCTTTTAAACCGAAAACACCCACAAACAATATTCAGAGTATGATGAGCAGCAAGCAAAGTTACAGACAAACCTTGCAGCCATGGGTCAAGTCCAAATGCTAGAGTGAAGTGCCAGTCCCAAAGGAGAAAGCACATACTGCTAGACATACCTACCCCACTCATCACAATGTAGCAGAATGCCTATGAAACACAACTTGCTCATATACCTGATAGTGTTGTGGCTTCTGCTGATACAAGGTTGAGTTCATCCAAGGCACTGGACAGACAAAGATTGGCAGCTTCAATACTCTTTTGGGCAGACTGCCACTCCATTTCAGAATCTGGTCAAAACAGTAAGGCAATGTAACATATAAAGATAGTTAATAAGACAAAGAAAACACAGATGTGGGGATTACAAGAAAAGCAGTGTTAAACTGTCACAGCAGATGTAGAATAGGACCTACTTGTGAACAAAAGACAAGCAGACTCAAGCCGAGCAACCATATTGTGATATGTCTGCTGCCAAACACGTCCTGCTTCATTTATGGAGTTTGAAAGTTCCAAGTGACGGCCAGCAGCACTACTAAGAAAGCCTTCCCGGGAATCCTCAAATTCAAGCACAGCTCCAGAGAGCCTCAGGATATTTGCAGCTTGTTCCTGTCCTGTCCACAGCAGCTGCCTCCGCCGCCGAAGATGCTCATGAAATTCAGTTGGAATTCCAATTACTCGGGATGATCCACCTCCAACAGTACTATTTGGACTAGTACCCACACAAGCCCAAGCCATAGCCCTATCAAGCTGCTCCTCCACTGAGCTTCCCGCCATCTCACATCCCTGCATGCTGATAGTGATCAAAGTTAGGTCACCAAAGCTATTTTGTAGGCCATCTTTAACCTGTTAACACACAGCAACTCTGTCACGCTTGTTTAGCTCATCCTTCCAGAGAAACTGTTGTCATGATTGTGTCCCTTTTCAGAATCTGCATTGAAACAAATCATCTAAATAACATTCCTTACCTGCAGTCCTTCTGTTGCCCTTGTAATTGCAGAGATTGCTGCACGCAGGTTATCTAACACTTGTTGCCGGTTCCACCATGCAATATTGGACCCCGGTTTCTCACCTCGAAAGGAACTGGGAATGCCCAGAAACTGACTCTGAGGGAGGGAGCTTGATAGGGTTGACTCATTGAGCCACTCCATTCGTGCTGCCTCCATGTGTGCATTTTGCAGAGCTTGCATCAGCTCCTCCACCTACAGAGTACAATAAATAATTTAGTTTATCCGACAACAATATGCATGATCAGGCAGCAGAAAAGCTTGGGAGAAGGATGACTTTACCTGCAATTTCATGGAACTGGCTGCTTTCCTTGCAGCCCGTACAGTTTCATGAACATCACAGTATTCACGCAGCAGCTGCACAGCTCGCTTAAGCAAATCCCCCTCATACATTCTATGCAATTGAATATCCTCCTCTCCGTATTCACCTGTGAATGGAAGATAATTAATTTGCAGCATATAACCAAAGTTGTCTATTCCACCACTCAAAGCTGTGCCAATATTAACCAAAAGTAGATGGTTGTGAGTACCTGATATTGGTGTCAGAAACTGTTTCTCCTTCTTGAGGCAAGCAAGTAATACAGGTGCCAAGCGCTCCCGTAGATACTGGTCTAAATACCACTGGAGCTGAGCTTCAAGCCTCTTCTTTTGAACCTCCAGGACCTGCTCAGTGTTGACAGGAAGCTGAACAGTAGAAGATACATCCCAAATGCATGAGTTCAGTAGGGCATCCATCATACCCACTTTCCAGACAAAAAAGGTTTTGTCTTGTAGTAGATAAGGAGCCTTCCATACTGTCTCTAGCAAGGGATAGCTACCTATTCTGCTGTCCAAGTTTGACCCATCAACCAAGGCACTCGGTAGCTCGCTTGAGACTTCAACCCACAGTGATCCCAACTGGCGATCAAGACTTTCAAGAGCTGCAAAAAGCCGTGCAAATGCTGCAAGCAACACTGTTCCTCTCATGAGATGCAGGTCTCCATCACGATCAATGGCTACCAAAGACTCAAATCTTTGTTCAGCCGCAAACAAGGCTGCATGTGTAGCACTTTCATCCTGCTGCAATGATGAAAATTTGGCCTCCCGATGAGTCCATGCCTGGTGCAAGTCCTCCAGCTGCTTGCAACAGTCTTCCTCTTGGCTGGCCAACTCTTCTGCTTCCTCCCATGAAAGATGCTCCCTTCCATTGGCTGCAGCCACCTCCAGCAATTCCTGTCCAAGGACATCAGAAGAACATCAAAATCCAATTCTGAGATCCCCCAGATTTTCAGGTTCTTGATCTCTTTGCCCATGTTGATAAGTTCCACATGAAGTTGATGTCATCAATTTTCACATATGCTATTCAAAGAACTAGAAACATCAGAGTCCAGTAATCAAAACCTCACCTGCCGCTGTGAGATTTCCTCCACTTTCTCTGGGTAGTTCACTTCAAATTCTTTCAACTTGGAGTGCTGGGCTCTAATGCGCACAAGTTCTTCATGAGCAGTTTCAACAGCTCCCTGTATGTGTGACAGAGCACCAACAGCCTGCATAACAGCAGGATCATGGGAAAAAGCTGCTTTGATTGCTTCAGGAAGAACCACCCCCACCATTTGTTTGCACAGATCTTCAACTCCAGCCATGCCTTCTGTGCAGTATCGAGCCCACCCAGAGACACTGCCAATAGTTGAATCCCACCAGCCAGGAGCACCTGGTTTATTGCCCTGTCGTGTTGCACGTCCACCAGTCTGTTGAATTTCTCTCACTAGATCTGATACCAACACACAGGTCTCCATCATTTCTTGCAGCTCTGGAAGACACCAACTCTGTTCACCAGTCACATTCTCATCTGCACTCTCCAAAGTTGTCCTCTCCATAACATGACTACACAGGACCTCCACTTTCTCCCCAATTTCCTTGTACATTGCCCTTGCTGCAGCATTGAGAACGTCCACAACTATGTGTTGCTTTTCATGATCCACTCTCAGAGTATCCTCCCTCTCCTTTGATCCCTCAATTCGTACTTCCACCACAAACAAAAGAACACATCATGAAAAGTGAAAATCAAACTGAGTTGCTACAAGAAAGGAAAGAGATCCAATATGTTGAGCACTAAATTAAGCACAGACAGATCCCTCATGTCCTTATGAGACATCTAGTGAGGATAAAAGGGATACCCAGTTCTTTATGGTAACCAAACCAAACAGAATTGTTAGAATCTGTGCTGATAAGTCCTACCTGTAGTTTCACTCTTCTCCTGTAGAGGTTGCATATAACTGGTGAAGATAGCTAGCAGACGGTCCTTGGCCTTGTGCTCTGCCTCAGGATCGATTGATGCCTCAAGCTCACTATGATCTTCCTGTAGTTTGTGCACCCCTTGCACTAGCCTTTCAACATGTGCATGCAGCACCTCATAATTCTGGCGGACAGAATCATCATGATCACCACGTGCTCTTGCCAGCAGTTCTGCTGCCTGCCTCCTTGCAACTGCCAGGACATCAGGTGATGGTTGCTGTACTGCCACCTATGCCAATAAACAGACAATGGGAAGTGAGAGATGAAGCATCAAATATGTTTAAGGAACTCTTTGTGGGTCTTTTCCAGCTGCACTCTACATGAAACTGTGTATTGTAATCAACACAATAAAAAAGGTACCTACCTGTAACACTTGAGCCCAAGCATGAACATGGCTGCTGGTCACATAAGTGACAGGCAACAAATGTTGTAATGCCAGGGAATAGGCCTGCAGTGTTTGGACTGCATGAAGAAGTGCCTCATGGCGTGCAGCAGTCAGCTGTGCAACCTCTCGATCAACCTCCCGACAACGTGCTTGAGCTGGTTCAGGCACTATTGCTAAAGGCACCCCAGTAGTTACTACTGCAGAGGTCAGAGAAAGAGCTTCTGCAGCACTGGGTAGCTGTCCAATGGACTGGACTTCTGGCAAAGATCCTGAGCTGAGGGCATCGAGGATTCGTCTGTGCTGATCAAACCACTGAATTGACTCCCGTGCAGCCTCAGTAACTAGGGCTTTTGCTTGCCCAAATTCACGAGCTTGCACTTCATATACCCCTCGTGCCTTCTCTACTGCTGAGGTCCCCTCCACAACCTTGACTCTTGCTGCACTCTCCACTTTGGCAGCTGCTGATCGGCTCTGCTCTGCTTGAGCAAATGCCAAAGTAGCTTTCTCATGCCTATCCTGTGCATCTTTCAAGGTCTGCAAGAAAGCTTAATATAACAAAAGTTAAGAATGAAACATCTTCATTGCCTGCTACAAACACTGTCAAACAGAGCCTGCTGTTCAAATGCTCCACAAGTGTCAACATAGATAGACATGGGGCTAATGAGTTTCTAGATGGAAAATCAAAGATATTGACTTGCTGGTAGAATAAACAGAAGTTACCTCAAGAGCTATTTGCACAGTGGGCAAAATTGTAAGCAATTGATCATGGTGTTCCTGCAAAGTACAAAGATCACTTTCATCAGTCCAAAACCAGAGCATCTGCTTTTATGATCATTGAAGTCAGAAAATTTCAAGATATCAACAGAAAACTCCTTTTTTCTTCATGATTTGAACCCCATATGAGTGGTCATGTTTGTCAACAATTTGACTCCCACAAGAGGAGATGAACAGGACCTGGAGAGGTACACGAATCTCTTGTACACGGGATGCAAAAAGGCTCAAACTGACAGCAAGCTCCATGCCCTTCCGTTCCTCACCACCAATTGCAGCTTCATCATGGCCATCACCACGCATCCACTCAACCAATGGATCCCAAACAAACACCTGAAGCATAGCCAATTGTCTTATGGAACAGTCTCATCAAGCTCAAAACACAGAGTCACACCATTGGGACCGGTGAATGGGGATACAGGACAAAATGACTCAAAGAAAGCATACTGATCTTGCATACCTGCAATAGCATCAGAATTACGTCCTTGTTCCTCTTTAACGCCTCCAGCACAGCTTCACAATTTCCCCGGAATATGCCCTCCACACCCGTCAGCCCAAGTGCTGCCTGCAACCACAAAAGTTGTTCCAACTAAACTGGGTGAGGCATCTGAAGTCTGCTACAAGCACCACCAGTCTTTCCAGTTCACAATAGAATCACAGCTAATCTGACTCAGGCTAAAGGTCACCAAGTTTAAGTTTTGGCTGTACCTGGATGGTGTGTGTTAGGCGGAAGGGAACAATCTCAGGGATTTTGAGCCGTAAACCCTTATCAAAGCATACATTGTAGTCAATGTGAACAATGTCACCTGAACTGAAATCCACCAAAATATTGTCCAAGTGTCGATCACCCAGGCCTAAAATGTAGCCCACTATGCTCATAACTGCCACACTCCCTGAGAAGCTGTGACACATTGGAAATCAAACAACGTATCATGAATTCATATAAAAAGTTGACACAATGCACATATCAGAGTACAATGACCATTGTCACAACAAAAATATGTTACCCTCATCTGAGGAAAAGACACTAATGGCTTGCATACTGACATGTAAATGCATAACTTACATATTAAACTTCATTTCCAGACCCTCAGGACAAGCATATGAGAATGAGGATCATTCAAACGCAGGACAGCACACTTACTGCTCCATTTTCAAACGCAAAGCACTGACGCCTTCACTTGCACACCAAAGCTCCCGATGCAGCAGCTGCCGGGGGGTCTCTTTCATAAGCTCTATCAACACCTTTCGCTTAACCTCCTGGGGCCAATCCCGACGTGAAATAACTCTCCTCAACCCCTTCTCTTTGAGAGCAGGTATAATCTTACCATAGAAGAGATCACTTGGTCGTGGTATTGATGGCAAGGGAAATTGGGCGTTGCCTGGTGCTGTTGCTAGCTGGGCAGCCTGGGTACGCTGCTGCCAGGCCTTGTATACACTATACATGCTGGTCAGATTGTCCACCCACCGTATCAACCCTGCACATCCACTGATGGGAGTCACAGAGTAGTGCCGTACTGCCAGACCTCGTCTTCGGGTTGCACTACATGCTCGCAGCATACCATTCACAGCCTGCAACAACTGCATAATACGAGCATCCAATCGGAGGTCCTCACGGCCCTTGAGAAGGTAAGGGTAGTGGCAACCATCAGACCCCACCATCTGGAGCTTCTTAGGTTTGGTCTTGGTGGCAAGTATTGTAACATGTGCACCAAAGGCAGCAACTGTCACAATACCAGGCAAGCCACTCCTACTGGCAGGAACACCAAGATCAACAGAGATTTTGGGCGTTTCACTGCTAACCATGGCTGTATGAACCTCAAGTCCTGGCATTGGTGCATCAGAAGACTCTAATACTGCAAGTCCAGGAGAGATATCCTTCAGAGAAGTGGTTGATTTTTTCCGATGACTGGCTAGTGCAGTAGTGAGAGCATCAAAGGGACGCCATACATCTGCTAAGGATGCAGGCCCAACTGGAGGTGACTTGAAGATTGATATTGCTGCCTTCAGTTGGCTTCCAAATTGCTCTTGGAAAAAGACCTCATCTGGTGTTTCTGGAGGCCTAGATGTGGAAGCCAAGCGTCTCTCTAGTGCAACAGCCACTGGGGCCATCATTGCTGAGTACTTGGCAGCATTGATACGCAACTTCTCAGCTTGAGTAAGTGTTGCATTCTCTGCTACTCTTGCTGCTTCTTCTCTTAATGTAGTTATGCGTCGCATAACATCTGCCACCCAAGATCCAAACCATATGAAATTGGAGAGAAGGGAAGCACTGAACAAGGTGCAACATCTATTCCAGAAAAAAGCAGAACTTTCTAAACTCTCAGAATAGTACCAGCATGTAAGTCTTGTAGAGTGCTAAGCCATTGCTCATCCCAAAGGACAGTGATGGCACCCAGCTCTGCAATCATAACCTTGACATCCCTCACCACTTTTGGGTGTAAATTGGCCTGCACACAATGATAAAATCCCCAATAAAATCAACACTAATAAAACCCTGGCATGATTGCTGGAAGTTCACTGAAAGAAACCCAAACATCCTCTGAAAGGACAAGCATGCTTTTCAACAGAGCAGCAACAATTGAGGTAAACCAAGGAAAAGCTCCATATTTCCACCAATAACTACAGTATACCAGGCAGCCGATAAGGTGCTGTAGCTCCTCTGGTGGTTCTCCTTCACAAGCATTTACATCAACCAGTGTGGGATACACAATTGCCCATGGTGATAGATGAGCTGAAGCCATCAGTAATCCTTCAACTTGCTTCCGTACTCTTGGTTCGGGATGAGTGCTGAGATGAGCAAATAGCTGTGCTGTGATTGCCTGCACAGTCATTCTGTTCTTAGTGCACTATTGCAACAAAACTGTGATGCTAGAACAGGAGAATTATGGGACATTTGCCTTCCATGAGTGTTTCACAATCCTTCACACAGCAAATTGAATCTGCTGACAAAGCCAAGAATTGCAAGTCCTACTGCCAGTTTGTAATGCATCATTTTCAACATACCTGCCAAGGAGATGGTGGCACTGCTGCCAAGCCTTGTTGCAGGGACTCTTCAAGCTCAACTCCGTAGTTAAGAAGAATACGCAGTACATAAAGGGATGCCCTTAGCCTAAAGTCCCCCCTTTCAGGCTTGACACACTCCAATGAGCAGCCCTTTGAGCATCCTTGGTTTGACATTGCCAAGTACTGCAAAAAGCCACGTGCTGCATGCCCAAACATGGAGACTCGTCGATACCGTAATGCCCACCATATCGGCATCAGATCAGGTAGGAATGAGTTTATGGGTGGAATAGAAGGAAGCATTTGCAGTCCTTCCTGCAGCTGCTGGGCAAATTGGAAAGATGGTGGGTCTCCATCTGAGTCTTCTGATCCTGCTGCACCAGCAGCAGCTTCCATAGTATGGATCACAATTTGAACAAAAGCCTCCATCTGTTGCCTGCTGTTAGGATCCAATGCCTCCAAGCTTGTGCTGCTGGATCTAAGAACAGCATTTTCAAGAATTCTTTGCACACTTGCCACTTCTTCATTAGTGAGGCTGCTCCTGTTAGCACTTAACTCTTCTTTGAGCAGCTCTCCAAAGACAGGGGATGTAGGAGATGCTTTATTGCTTCCAGAGAACAGGCCACTTGCAAAGTCATAACACCATGAAGCATATGAAAACCATGCTTTGGCCATGCTAGGGCAGATAAGAGTTGCAGACTTTGTTCCTGCACCAATGATCTCTTGGAGCAAGGTTGAAAATTCATTATTGGCAACCCTGCCCAAGCTAACTCTTGCAGCTGCATCATTTGTATCAGCTGCCTCCGTATCATCACTGACATTTTGATGAAGACCAACTTTTGCAAGCATGCTTTCAAGGGACACTTGCAAGGGTTTGCACTGCAGCCAAGTTGAAAGCTTCAAGCATGCCTTGGCAATAGTTAAATCACCATCCCTGCCACTTAGAGACAACTCGATGGACCCACGGATTTGGCTCTCACAAAAATGCCACAGATCAACCAGCGCATCTTCATGCTTCTCTTCAGCATGGAGAAGAAGAATTTGTTCATACCTTAAGCTTGCACTAAGAGAACTGTGATAATCTGATATTTCCATCTGGTCCTCAAGTGAAGGAGTTTCTGAGTTTGATATTTCATGCAGCAGTCGCCGTGCAAGCCTCAGGTTACACTGTTTCCGAGCCAACCTGACAAGCTGCTGATGCAATTGCAAAGTGACCGGTGTACCTGGTGAGACTGCACGATAAACCCGCAGTAATTTCAGCCACAAGAGACTGTCCTGATGCCAGGGGTCAAGTGGTGAGCCCAATGTTTGAGGAAGGGCAGAAACCAACCACTTTTCTCCACTACGCCCAGCAAAACGAAATGCCTCAAAGACTTGGATGCATTCCATTTGGACAATAGAGGCAGCTGCCTCTGTCAACCCATCAAGCACTGCAACTTGACAACCATCCTCAATCATAGCTTTCGCCACTGCAATCTCGCTAGCAATTTCTTCCTTCTTGGTGTCTGGTCGCAGCATGGCTTGTAAAAGCATCTGTTCACTTCGCAGCAGTGCTTGCCGTGGGTCTGCAGTCAGCTCACTACTGCTTTGTGGGGTGAGATCTAGGTAACCCCATGCACCTGCAGGGTCACCTGCATCAAAACGAGCGAGGGCGTGGATGGCATTCATGTCATTTCCAGCCGTGGTAAGAGCCCCACTGTAAGCTTTTCCAGCATGCTTGCTACGCAATAGCTGAAGTTCCTGAAGCCACATATCAAGTGACTCCCAGTCTCCAATAGCTACAAAGCTCTCAATTGTGCGAGCAATTGTGAACTGTATACCTTCTGCACCCATTGCAGCCATTGTCTGCTCCTCTTGAAGGAGATGGGTGTAGTGTGCTGCAGCCCTTTCATATTGTCCTCGTGCTTGACAAGTTAATCCAGTCATCCATGCAAATGGTCCTGGGTTGCTACCTATTTGCACCGGCAATCCTTCATCATTTAGTAATGACCCAAACGTAGACAGTACCCACACCTGAAGGCCTGATAAAGTATCATCTTCATGTAACCGACAAAGGGCGAGGGAAGCATGCCGCATCAGTCTGGACACATCTTGCTGAACTTTAGTCTTGAGGGAAGGTGAACTGTCAGCAAGTTGTTGTGGTCGGAACTCTCTTAATGCAGTACCAGCCAACCCCCGCAGGTCCTGCAGACGATGAGAGGCATGGTGGTAGGTGCCTGCATGGAACTGGATTGCAGCACTTGCATTCATTGAAGCTTCCCGGATACGTGCAAACCACTCTTCACACACCTGCACATTCCACAGCATTAGACATTTGATCTCTTGGGAAAGCAAGTACCATCTGCTGACATTCAGGGCTTAGATTAGTACCTTCCTATTGGAACGGAAAAAAAGGGTGCTTGAAGATGGAGCAGATGGCAACACAGCAGAGCCCTCATATGCATTATACATGTTCTTCTTTAGGGACTCAACAAACTCCAACAGGAGGCGCATAGGGAGCAACTGGAAACTGGATGAAGAACTGGCTGTGCTGCTGCCTACGCCATCCCTTTGTCCACCATCTGTTTGGCATATCTGTGGTACATCTAGAAGCATTCTCTCCAACGCTGCAAATGTCTGTGTAGGACCACCCAGATGAGTCCGGAGACGGACTGTGATACAGTGCCGTGAGGCTTCCTGTACTGCCCACCAGGCTGCTGCTACATTATTGACAACACAAGCTGCTTCCAGGACTGCTGTTTCACCACAAGTGCACTCCTCCCCCACTGAAGATACCTTGTCATCAGACATTCCTGGTTCTTGCTTCTCCCCTTCCCCTGGAGCTCTCCAGGTTGAAGCTGATCTTGACTTTCCTGGACAATTGTGTATCAATCGCTGCAACCAGTTACTAGGCAAAGTTTGCCCACGTTGTGACAAATAGTTGAGAATCCATACCAGCTGCTGCACTCGCAAATGCTGTGCAAACCTCTTGACTGCAAATGCCTGTTTCCAGTGAAGCAGGTGCCACTGCCTGCAATCTCCCGCAGTGCATTCTGTAATGCCATGGCTTTCACCAGCCTTTGCATTACCGAACCATCCATGTGTCCATAAAGCAGCAGGGGAATATGCCCAGAAAACCCTCTGAAAGGCTGCCTGAACGGTAGGTTCAGAATCTCCCAGCTGCTCAAGGGCCACCATAGCTATGGACTGAAACTGCAAGGGTTTCACCATCTTTGCCTGCAAAAGAAGCTCCAAGACACTTGCCACATGTGCCCTCACCTGAGGCTCCTGATTGGAACCAGCTGAAAGTAGCATCATGAGCAAATCAGACCCCAATCCTGAACCTTGCCCAGTTTCCCCTCTTCTTTTGTGTACCTGTACCTGACTGTCATCTTCAACAGAGCTACTAATCCATTCTAGTGCCTCCAATTTGACAGGTAGACTTGCTCTAGCTTGCAGTGCATGAGAAATGATAAGGTTGCAGTCAATCTCTGTGTGACCTTCCCCCGGCACCTTGCACATATAAGCATCATTGATACTGATGTTGGGGCCCAGCTTACGCAAGGCCTGCAAGAGACCCAACTGCAGGTTTGGATGCCACTGAAGTGGGTCCTGAAAAGGGTTGAGCTTTGTCAAGATGAACCTCTTGAGTTGCATTACCTTGGATACTGTGGGTTCCACCCTTTCTATTATATCTGGAACCAACATCTTCTTGTCTGATTGTGAAACTCCAGCAGCATTAGTCTGCTTAAGAAACACACTCCCTAGCAGCACCATTAGATCAAACTTAAACAGAGAATAAATGTCTGAATCAGAAAATGCTCGTTTGGGATGCTTCCTGTCCTTCAAAAGTATCTCCTTGAGGCTCTCCAGCTCTTGTGTCAGACATCTTGTAGCTTCAGAACTGACTTGGTCTGAGGCATGCTGAACAAGAAGAACATATGTGGCAGCAATAGTACCTGCATGCAATGGTACAATGCCTTCATCACCTCAGTAAAGGAGTTCTTGCTAGCTATACAAAGAACATAGAGAAGAGAAGGGCTGCTGGGTAACAACAGAAACTGCCCCATTCAACATGACTACCTGTAACAACGCGACTAGGGTGCAGGCGCAGGCTTGCAAAATGAGAACACCCATCAAGTAGCTTAGAAACAGCTTCTGCTGGCAACTTAAGGCTTTGAGATGAAATCAATTGCAAGTTTACTTGCAAGAGGCTGCAAATCTGTAATGACCACTTTCTCCAAGTCAACCATCAGAGCAGTAGACAGTCCACAACTGCACATCTGACAGCTTTCAAGCCAGTACACAAGTTGCATTCATGCATGACTAGACAAAGAAATGAAAATGTGTTGAAACAGAAACTTCATGTACTTCAAGGAACATAATTTGGTCCAACCTGTGTGGAAGTAAGGGCAGATGTTACTGTTGGCCCGGCCAAACCTTGAGAAGCAGAACGGTGCTCACTTCGTGACATGATCTCTGTGGCCAAACCCTGCAGCAAGATATCGAGGGCAGAAAGATAATACTCAGCAAAGCCTTCTTTCAGTATTGCTGCAAAAATAGCCAGGCATCGGAAAGCCTCATTTGTCCACTTGTAGTCTGCAAACTTCTGACCCACAGTTGTCAAGGATGCAAGCACACGTGGAAGCATCTCTTTTGCGGTGTTGGCCATCAAACTGAGTTTATCAATCTCATCAGGCAAACATGATTGCCGAGAAGATGCAGTCATCTGTTGTTCAGAGACTGCCACTTGCAAGCCTGATGCTGTTGCTTGCAAGACTGAAACAAAACATGATACAAGAGCAAGCAGTCGCCGTAGTTGCTGCAGAGTGGCAGGAGTATCTTGTGCCAATGCCTCCATATCACCAAGAAATTTCAACAACAGATCCAACGAGAAACTTAAGCTTTCAGCCCACAGAGTTTGAAACTCAAGAAAGCTGTTGGTGATGAGCCCCCTGTCAGCTTCTGAGAGCTCAGGATCAAGCACCTGTCCCAGAAGTAGATCCACTATGTCTGCAAAGTGGGTCTGAACAGAGGGGGAAAATCGCTTCCCAAGAACCATGAGCACTTCAAGCAGTGGCTCTAAGAGTGGTATCTCATCTTCCAAAAGTGCCTGGCAAGCTTTGAGAATTGCTGAAACAAACCGTTCTGTTGCTGTTGGATCACCTGCATCAACATCCAGAGAAGTGCAGAAACTCAGAGCTCTTTGCTGGTTTCTAAATCATTTAAGTGTAGCATTTGCTGCTTCAGCCTCAAATATGTCAACCTGAAGAACAATTGTGAGATGACCTGACAATGAGGTTAGAGATTTCAAACTGGCATCAAGAGAATATGAGCAAACTGTGGGAAGAAGAGAAGGAAAAGGACCCAACAGGAACAAAAGAACAGAACTGAAAAGCAATTTGAAGAAAAGCACCTGCATGTTCAAGTACCTCAACACCATGTGAACAGTAGTGACTAACTATCATAACATGCCCATTGGCATTATCAGTTCTCAACAAATGGGGCATAGGCCAATGCCAATACTGAGTTTCTTGTAACAAATCCAGAAAGTCATGGTAAGACTTGGTCAAAATCCTGGCTAGCTCAACAAACAGAAAAACAACCAAGAAGAAGGGGAAAAAACAAGGAAAAGGTATCTACAAGATTGCAGAAAAGTTCACAATAAAACTTTGCAGGTAACATGACAATGAGCACACACTATATCCTTATAAGTGCCCCTCACAAACTGTCAGACCATCACCTTGATCATGAATTGTAGTGACAAGCTGCCATGACTCCCCACATACTTCATCAGCTCCTAACAATGGGTGTAAATAAGCATATAACAATACACCCAAATTTTCTGACAAACCATTAGACAAACATCTGCATCCTGAGTTTCTCTGACATTTTGAGAAGCCATAGGAAGACTTGGTCATGATGTTGGCTGGCACTCAGAGACATAAGTCTATAGTATCCTCATTCAAGCTTTAACAAGCTTGTGAGTGTAAGCTCCATTTCGCTTTAGCTCCTCCCTTGCATTCAAGCATGTAACCCTAAAGCATAGAGAGACCTACATAGAGGATAGTGATTGGGACTTCCTGCACCTTGAATATATCATTTAAGCACACCACTGGTGACTACTTGGATGCAGGCCATCTGCTAAAGCCAATGGGAACGTATCTATGAGATTGCAGAGAAAAGTCTACACCAACACTTTGAAGGTAACATGACACTGAGAGCAGTCATAAACTTATGAGTGTTGGTCATAAACTGTCAGACCATCACCTTCATCATGAATAGCAGTGACAAGTTGCCACAACTCCCTACTGACTTAATCAGCTGATGGTAGATATAGATAAGCACACAACAACTCACAAAAAAAATTCAGCAAATCGTTATACAAACATTATGTCCTCAGTTTCTCTTGCATTTTGAGAAGCAAAAGTATGACTCAAGTCATGATGAGAAAACACAAGACCCCAAAGAGGGTGAGAGGGGGTGAAGACACTTGTTTGAGATCAAAAAACAGCTCCTAGAAAACATCACTCACATGTAGCCACTCTCAGATTTGACTCAGACATGGATACAAAACAGCATGGATTTCATCATCAACATGATAGAACCTTGGTCCAGTCAATGCATAATACTATCTAACACAAAAACAGAAGGATTTTAAAACCACGATCAATTGCAAAGATGGCCATAAGGCATGAATATATGGCTACATTGGTTGATACTCCCATCTACTCTAACCATAAACCCTAAAGCTGGCATCATCCATAAATTAGCTTGAGGGCGCCAGTGCGGTACATTTCTGATCTGTGCTGTTTTGTGTCATTTTGCTGAGCATCTATTTATCTTCATTAATTATCGAGAACTTCCCCACTTCTTAAATTGAAGTTGACATGGAGGATGGAGATGGAGAGAAGGTCCTAGAGAAAATGGCATCTCTATAATAAGGTTATAGGAGATTTTTCATATCAAACAAGATATCAGCAAACAGCCCACCAAAAGAAAAAAGGAAAAGGAAAGTAGACTGAACTCTAAAGGTGGAGAAAAGAATGAGGATCTATGTCAAGCTGTTTGTAGAAATGTCTGTGTCTATGTTGCAAAGAAAGACATAGATGTTCTATGTCTATGCAACAGAGAAAGCTGCACAACAACAGAGTTTGAAGGTAAGATAGCAACAGCAGAAGTTGCAGATCAGATTATCTAACCTGCCGTGAAGAACTCACGTAGCCCTCCCAAAGCAAGCACTGTTGCCTCATTGCCACGAGTTGCGTCTGTGATCTGTGACAATGCCCAGGCCATGAAGCGATCAGTTGCAGCGCCAGAGCTTCCAGACCCCGGTCGCCCATTACTAGCTGTTGAAACACCTGCTGCCACACCTCCCAATGCCCCATATGCTATGGCCGCTGCTTGCCTCACCACATATGCTCTGCAATTCCCATAAAAAATCAAGCTCAAAACAGACATTAGTCAGTCAGTCTTACTATCCAATCCAACTGTAGGATTTGAGATTGCCCAAAACCCTAAGTGCAAGAGGAAACACCATCTAGAGAATAAGAAGGCTTGAAATCTCTATTCAGACATCTGCAGATGAAATCATGCACAGATGATAGGGAGTACAGGCACATGAAAGTAAGACCAAATCCATTCACATGAAGCTCTGAGTGCTGTTGTTCATGGTTTCAATGGCTGGAAAAAAACACACCCATGATGCACATTGGGCCAGAGACAACGGGAATGTTGAAAACCTTACTATGCATCTGACAGAAAACCATAATATGAGGAACTCCAGATTTGTACTCCAAAAAGAATGGTGCAACAAAGAGTGCTTTCCTGGATCTCATCAGGGTTTCCACAAACTGAGAAAGAGCAAAACCTGATAAGCTACGAATTGTATAAAGAAAGCAATTCCAGGAATACAAACGGGGGGTAAGAGAAGACACCCTACTTGTCAGACACAAGCTGCTGGAGCGTCTGGCAGAGACGAGGGCTTGACCGCCGAAGGATTGGAACAGTTTGTGGCTGGAAAAGCAATCTGTGCAGCTTCTCTAGAGCCGCGGCTCTGGATGAATCGTCGCAGGAAGAGGAGGAGGAGGAGGCCCCGATCGCAGCAGCAGAGTCCGAGGACACTGCCGTCGCCGCTGCTAGAAGCGCTGTCAACTGCTGCTGCAGGTTATGATGCTGTTGTTGGTTTTGCAGGCCTTGCATGGGTGCTGCGCCATCGCCCATGCGCTCCACCCTGTTTGATCTTCGACTTCTTATGTCTTTTGTTTCTCACACCTCTTCCCACCGTCGTCACACTTACAGCCTGCATGTAATCCAACACCTTGCTTTCCACCGTGTTCTCTACACATCGAATAACGACAATAGCAGCAGCTGCAATTCAGCTTCTTCTTCTTCTTCTTATGCCCTTAACAACGTCATGCACACACGCACACAACAATAAACCTCCAGCGACACGCAAGAAAAATGAAAACCCTAAAAAGCAAGACAACAACCCCACCAGACAAGGATTCATGCGATCTTTCTTTGCTGCATCTGGATGACCTGCATGCATGCAATGCGGATGGAGGGAGGAGTGTAGTAGCAGCTTGCAGCAGCTGATTGGAACCTAACTTCATCAAAATTCTTCCAGGCGGGGCGGAGCCCTAAGAAGAACCTTCCGAATGCTCCAGGAAAATCGATCTTCTCATCATCGTCAACATCATCATGATGTTGCAGGAGCTTCAGCGAGGGCTATGGATTTCTGGAGGTATTGAAGCTCTCGATTGAAACTCTTCTTCTTCTTCTTACTGAGGTGTTAGGGTTGACAGAAATTTGCTCTCAAGAATGATTTAAGGTTCCAATCTGCTTTTTAGATGCTCTTGCAGATACATCTTGTTGCTTGCAGATGTATCTACAATGCTTTGCTTGCAAGGTTAGGTACCTGGACAGAAAAAATCTTTTTGGGTCTGTTGGTAAGAGAGGAGTGGATTTGTTTTGATATCTTGTTGCTGTTGTTGTTGTTCTTCTTCTTCTTCCCACTGAAGTGTTATGGTTGAGAAAAATTGCTCTCAACAAATGATCTAGCTTTCAATCTGCATACATGCTCTTGCAGATTTCTTCTTGCTTTGCAGATTATCTGGAATGCCTGATTACAAGGTTACCCGGAGAGACAAATCTTTGTAGCTCTTCAGCACCGATTTGGACGATCTGGCATTGTCATTTCAAAGCTGCTGCTTCTTCTTCTTCTTCTTCTTCTTCCCAATGAGGTGTGCCAGGGCTAAGAAAATTTAGGTTCAAATATCTTCATGTATGCTTACAGAATTTTTGTTGCTTGCAGATTTCTTCATGAAGTACAAGGAAGAAATCATGAAAGAAGAACTCTACTCCTCCCTGAGAAGAAGGTATGAGATCTTTTTCTCACTTGCATGTCAAAGGGGGGGATGGATGTCATGGTGTGATTTACAATTTCATGAATGCACAAAAAGTCTTGAAGCAACCTGAAAATTAAACCATGATAGTAGATAGGGGTACAAGTGCATCCTCTCGAACGAAGTTGTTTTTTGGTTCAAAGTTGTTTGATGTCGTCCTTCATCTCTGGATGAAGTTCCAAAAACTCAATTACTTAAACCTTAAAATCTCAAACCAAATGTGTGAACAATTTTGTTCATTGTTTCTTCCTAGCTCCAATTTGTGATCATGCAACCTTGATGTGATGATCTCTATGAAAAGTTACAACAAAGAAATAAGAAGCAATAATGCAAGATGAGTTAAATTCGTAAACACAACAACTTGTGGATCATGTAACAACATAGAGACTTAGTAGTTTGAAGCACTTGGATCTCCATGTACTTTAAATGCATGAATCGCTTCTTTTCTCACACTTCTTTTCTCTCTAATTATGTCAAATGAGTGTTGATTAGAGATTTTATTTCATTTCCCACAACAAGAGAGTTCTCTTAAGATGCAACCAGTCATATATAGTGCCTTAGTAAAAAATCAACAACTAATTCCTTATGATAGAGATTTGTTGTGATAACATGTTGTCTACATTGAGAATGAAATGATATGAACCTAACAAACTATGTTACAAGAAAAAGAAACGAGAAGGAAGAAGGAAATGTGGAAATGAAGGACATTGGTCTTTGATTAATTGTTGAATGATTGAAGGCCAAGAGCAAGATTATAGTTGAAATACCACTAATGAGTAATGGATTAGAAGCGGGAATGGGTGGCATTCAATCAAGTTCAAAGGCAAGAAGTAGCCATACCAATAACTATTAGTCAACCTAGAATGGTAGCTAAATGGTAGAATCTTGTTCTTGTGAAGAAAAAATTTAATTCACTATTTAGAGAAAGTCATTAAGATTGAATTTTATACCTCCATGCATAATTCTTATAAACATGTGAAAAAATCCTTAGCTTGTTTTTGCAAAGAATAAGGAATTGTTATTGTTAAAGGGAGGAATCATTTTCACTAATGACACTTAGCAACCCCCTTAAAGTATTTAAGACATTTTTAAACATAAGTTATTAGGATATCATGTATGATAGTTCATGTCATGTTCTTCATCGTTCTTAAAATGAATTCAACGTTTTGAATGAATTTCATACATCATTATTATTCATGATATGTATTTATGAAGTTATTTCAAAAGGTTTTTTAGACAATTAAGCCTTATGGAAACTTTTTCAAGGAACAAGTATGAGCAAGAGTAGGGCCACCAATTATTGTCAATTTAATCAATACATTAGTCTAACTTGTAAGTATACATTAGAACACAATCTTTCGAATGCATGAATAAATCATTTTCCTTTTACTATGCCACCTTCAAGATTGTGGAACCTTTGTAGATTTTGCTCAAGGTAGAATACATATTTTGGTAGTAGCAATGACAAAAATTTGTAGGGTGTGAAAAAATTTATATTGAATATTGAAATATGGAAAGGAACAAGGTTGAATAGAAAAGTTGTACTACAAATTGGTGTTAAAAATGCCAAAATGAATGTAATTAATGCAATATTTTTATTTTTATTCATTTGGAAATCACATTGTGCATTATTCAAGGAATCTTTTTAAGCACCTCAGAGAGAAATGATTAATGGTGAATGAATTTTATCATGGATGAAACTAAATAATGGTGGATAAACTCTTTTTATTGGATATAAATTTGACAATAACTGATAAATTTCATTCATGTTGGATATATATCGATGTGAATTAAATTAGTTGTTTCATCCAAAACCTTATATTTTGGTTTCCCTATGCTTTTAATGGACCTCCATTGCCTCCTTCATTTCATTAATGTATAATTATTGAGTGTATTTTTCATTAAATGAAATTTTATTAAAATGTATTTTTGAAATTTGTTAAATTGATAGCCATTTTTATGAAATGAAACTATATTTTGCTCATTTAATGCATTATATTGAACTTTGGAATGAAACACAAATTGTAAGGTTAAAATAAGGCTTAAAAGTTACATGATTTTACCAATAATCCTAACATCACCACACAATTTCATAAATTACATTAGCAAAATAAAATTCAACTAAAATTCATCAAATTATGTTATCAATTGCTAAAATCACAACCTTCTTTAGTGGTCATCACATGTATTCACATAAAAGAACTTTCAATTTTTTAATATATGCCTCTTAATGCTTATATTGATGAATTATCAAAATCATTAAACATTAAATATATATATATAAATAATCTCAAATCTATTGTGATATTTTCACCTTTTTGGCCTTGCTTACCAAAGTAAGGATATTGTTATGGAGTCTACACTTTTAATAACTACAATTTAGTGTTGGATATCATACATCACAAATAAAATTTTAGATTTGAAAAATGAAATTTAACATTACAAAATTTGTAATATTTGAAATTTAACATAATTTTCAAATTGACTCCATCATTTCAACTTCATGGAAAATAATATGAACTAAATTTTACAATCCTTGACTTGAATATATGACCATGGTTTTGTTTTTCAATTTTGTGATATCAAATTTTGGGAAAAAATTTCAAAAATTAATCAAATTTACTCTATAAACAAAAAAAATTCCAAATTCTTTTCAATTATTTTATCAATGTGTAAACCATAATGGATATTTGAAAAAGGGATTTAATAAAAGAAATAATCATCAAACGACAAGCATTGAATCAACTGAAAAAATTATTATATGATATAGACTACCAAAATGGCCATGCCCTATCTTTAAAATCCTTAAATCAAATGCCTAAATAGCTTAGGGTTTTAAAACAAAGAGTCTAGATAACCTAGGAGGCTTAAGATAAAAAGATTAAGTAACTTAGGGTTAAAAATTTAAATAATATATAGTAAAAAACCTAAGTAACCTAAGGTAAAAGGTTTAAGTAAATCTAAAAGTTTAAATGGCCTAAAGCAAAAAACCTAAGTAACCTTGTGTAAAAAATATAAGTAATCTATAATAAAAAAAACCTAGGTAATCTAAGGTAAAAGGCTTAGGTAAATAAAAAAGCTTAAATAACTTAAAATAAAAAGTTTAGGTAACCTATGCATCTTAAAATAAAAAAAGTTTAAGTAACTTCCAAGGTTTGTGTGTTCTTGGTTATTTAGTGAAGGATTTAAAAGTTACTTAAATTATTTTATTTTAAGATGCATAGGTTACCTAAGCTTTTTACCTTATGCTACCTAAATTTTTTATTTACCCAAACCTTTTACCTTTAGCTACCTAGGCTTTTTACTATAAATTATTTAAATTTTTTACATTAGATTACCTAAGTTTTTTATTTTAAATTACTTAATTTTTTTTTTACTTAAGCCTTCTACCTTGAGCTACCTAGGTTTTTTACTATAAATTACATACAATTTTTACCTTAGATTAACTAAGTTTTTTATCTCAAGATTCTTAATCTACCTAATTTTTTTATTTTAGGACCTTAAGCTACCTAGGCATTTTATAAGTCTTTAGAAGGTCTAATGTTCATTAAAATTTTAAAAATTCATTTCACTTAAGCATCAATTTGGTGAAATTAAATTACACGCATGATGTCACAAGATAAGAGCTAACCAACAAGTTCAGTGACCAATGAGCCAACCAAACTATCAACAAGCACTACATAAAACCTAGCCCCCAAAAACATTATCTAATGAATCAACTAAAAAACAATGTTTTTAGGGCTTCATCTAATAACATCAAAAATTATACATGTAAATGAACTCATATTGAAATGAATTTTTAAAATTATTCTTTAATAAAAAAAATGTACAATGGGCAACGACGATACAAATTCATTTCATGTATATATGTTTTTGAATAAAAAATTTAATAAATCTTTAGAAGGTCCAATGTCCACAAAGAGTCGAATTTGCAAAGCGGTCCGACCACGGTGCTCCCTCCACCTCATGGCTTTTGCAAAACATGGCGGTGCCGGAATTAAAAGATGAAAACAACACTAATTTCATGCGTACAACAAACTTCAACTATTCGGAGCTCTGTAAACCAACACATCCTGAACCAACGTCTGCACATTGCGCCAATTTCATGGCAACGTGTTGACAAACGTTCGTTGCGCTAGCACTGATAACATCTTTGAACCATCAAAAAATGCCGCCAAGATATCAGATGGAATCACACTTTTTTTTCTGTTGAATCAAGTTTTGAGAAGAAAACATTGCCGGAATAAGTTTGCACACGTATGGAGTTGAATTTGCAATGTGATCCAACTGCGGTGCTCCCTCTGCTTCCTAGCTCCTGCAAAACACGGCAACGCCCAAGTTAAAAGATAAAAACAACACAAAAAATATTACAAAGATATCAAGTGTAGTGGTACAAATTTTAGTGCTCAGGTCTCATAATCCTATCTATGAGAACAAGCTCAATTTTACAACATGCTACATCACTCACACCAAAGCTTTCCATTATGAAAGATCTTTGGGTGCACTTCGAAGTCACAACGATAATGACGCTAGATGAAACATTGAGAAGGCGCAAAAGATTCCAAAATGGATCTGTGAATTTTACATGGGGTTGTACATTATGTTACTCCACTTAGGGTTTAGGGTTTAGGGGGGGGTTGGAGAATCGTGGGCCATCGCAAAACATTTATGGACACGTGTGATGCATGGCCAATTTATCTTTTGTATATTTGGTGGGAATTAGATGTGATTCTTGTTCTCGTTGTTCAAAAAACATTTATTCATCCTCCATGCTAACAAACCTTTGGTGCAATTAATGCTTGAAAACTAAAAGGATACGTGATATATTAAACTTGGTGCAAGTGTGAAACTTTAGTACAATTTACCAAAAATGTCCATGGATATTTAATAATCACAATTAACCACAACTCGCCACGTTAACATATTTTAGGGCATGCGTGCCATACGCCATTGCTATAATGTTCCTTTTGGCAAAACAAGCGTAGCCGTCATTTGGTCGCCATAAAAAACAATTCTTGATTTATTTTGCGATGCGACTCAAATTGTTCCATGCGAATTAATATTAAATGCCTCTTTGATGGTACAGATTCTGAATTTGACAATTTATCCATTTTCTCCGAACTATTTTATTATTTCCCCAAGTGAAAAGTTTGTTTTTTACAATGAAAATCTTTTGAAAAAATCAATTGTTCGTTCGTATGAAGCACAGTGGCTTGGAAATGAACAACAATTATCCCGAAGGCTGGTTTTTATTATGCATAAATAATGTTTGGAAGTCTTTGAAATACTTGTCCAAATATCCACAATTTCGGGTCCCATCATCCGAGGCATGTTCGGATTGTGGCAAACTATACATATGATTTCACCACTGCATTTGGAAAGATGCAAGGTGGAGGCTATTTGACCAAAAACAAAAATTTGTTGCTCAGGACGAGCTCACTTGGTGCCTCGTCAAGTGGCTCCCTTTTCCTTTTTTTTCACTAAACTCAATTATGGTGTAACATGGTTTGAGACTGTTTTGTGTTTTTGTACAATTCGCGGTTTAATTAGTTTTGTTGGCATTATATTTAGCTTTTGACCACCGGGCAAAATGTCACCTTTGAAGGAACTTTGTAAAATTTTTTTTAAAAGAAAACCCTCAACGATAGGGCTTGCAAGGGCCGATTGGCAAGGTTTAGGGTTTAAGGAATTTAAGGGGGGGGGGATGTGGCAGCCCCGTGAACATTATTTATAAAGGTGCTGTAAAGTGTTGTATTAAGAGGACCCATCAAATATGCAATCACATCACATCTACCGACACGTGTGATTCATGGCCAATTTATCTTTTGTATGTTTGGTGGGAAATAGATCCGATTCTTGTTCTCATCGTTCAACAAACATTAATTCATCCTCCATCCCAACAAATCTTCGTTGCAATTAATGCTTACAAATCAAAAGGATGTGTGATATATTAAACCCTGTGAAAGTGTGAAACCCTGGCACAATTTACCAAACATGTCTCAAGATATTTACAAATTACAATGAACCACGACCCTACATGATAACATATTTCGGAGCATGCATGTCATGCGCCATTGCCATAATGTTCATTTTGGCAAAATAAGCATAGCTCTTATTTGGTCGCCATAAAAATCAATTCTTGATTTATTTTGTGATGCGGCTTAAGTCATTCCATACAAATTCAGGTCAAATACCTCTTTGATGGTAGAGATTCTCGATTCGACAAGTTTATTTTGCCCATCATCTCTGAGCTATTATTCTATTACCCCGACAAAAAAGTTTATAGATTTACAATGGAGGTCATCCAAAAAAACAATTGTTCGTATGAAACAAGGTTATTTGGAAATGAACCGCAATCATGCCGAAGGCTGGATTATTATGCACACACAAGATTTGAAAGTCATTGAAATATTTGTCTAGATATCCATGAGTACGAGTCCCATCATTTAAGGCATGTTTGGATTGTGGCAGACTGTTTGGGATTGTTTCGAGAACATGTGATGTTATCCTGATTTTCAGGAAGTGGTGGGAGGCAATCGTCTAAAAGCTCAAACTCAATGTCCTATGACACGGGCCCTTGGGCCTCGAACAAAAGGATTGTTTTCATTTCACTTGAGCATCAATTTGGTGAGATTAAATAACATGCATGGTGTCACAATATAAGGGCTAGCTAATAAGTTCAATGTCCAATGAATCAACCAAACTATTAACAAGCACTAAGTAAAACCTAACCCCTAGAAACATTGTCTAACCAATCAACTAAGAAAAATTTCCTAGGGCTTCATCTAATAACATTAGAAATTATACATGTAAATGAGCTCATATTGAAATGAATTTCTAAAATTATTTTTTACAATGGGTAACAACAATACAAACACAACAATTACAAACCTTACAAACATGTAAAACACTTTAGAACACAAATGAAGTTACAAATTCATTTCATGTATATATGTTTTTAAATAAACAATTTAATAAGTCTTTACAAGGTCCAATGTCCATTAAAATTTTAGAAATCCACTTCACTTGAACATCATTTTGTTGAGATTAAATTACATGCATGATGTCAGAGGATAAAAGCTAGTTAATAAGTTCAGTGACCAATGAGTTAACCACATTATTAACAAACATTAGATAAAACCTAACCCCAGAAACATTAATTAACCAATCAGCTACAAAACAATGTTCGTGAGGCCTCATCTAATAACATCAAAAATTATACATGTAATGAACTCATATTGAAATGAATTTCTAGAATTATTCCTTATAAATTATTTTGTACAACAAACATTACAACAAACCAATAAATCTAATAACATAATTTTGAAATGAGAAACAAATTGAGAATTACACATACATGGCATTTACAAACATTTATAATTATTTAAAAAGACTATGCAAAAAGCATTTATATGATAAATTGAGGAATTCGACAATCCTAAAAAAGAATAGAAAAGAGAAATAAAAATATATAAGAAAGGAACAAAAAGGATTGTTCTTACATTCTTTTGTAAAGAGAGTATTTTTTTCTCCTAACAAGCTAACTCGCTCTATGATTTGTAAATCAACAAGTCACATGCACCTAACAAAACATTAGATAGTGATCAAGATTCTTAAAATTCCATAGGTAATTCATCAAACATCTTCGTCTCATTTTCAAGATGCAAACCCCTTTTGAATGATTACCAAAATAACTTCCAAAAAGCAACCATTATTCAATAATATTTCAATGACCATTCATTTGAAAAAAAAAAGTTTAATAAATGCATAAGATTTTTGTTAATATAATAATACTACTTATGTTAAACTACTTTCAATTATTATATGATTATTTTCATTAGTTTAAATTATTTCACCCTACATTATTTATGATTATTTATGGTTATTTTAAATTATTTTTGACTATTTTTGGTTATTTCATCTTAAACTAATTTTGGTTATTCTAAGTTATTTTTTTTTATTACAAATTATTTCACTCTAAATTATTTTTTACAATCCTAAGCAATTTTAATATATGGTTATTGGTTGTTTTTTTATTGGGGCTATTGGTGGTTATTAATGACTATTAATACCTATTATATTGGTGGCTATTAATGGTTATTTTATTCATGGTTATTGGTTGTTATTTTATTCATGGCTATTGGTTATTATTATATTAATGGTTATTGGTTATTATTTTATTAATGGTTATTGATTGTTATTTTATTAATGGCTATTGGTTATTAGCATGAAGTTCTCCATTCAGATATTGATGGACGAGGGTCAGGCACAATAGTGGTCGAAACTACCACTTTATCCAATCCAAAAGCCCATCATATGTCTATAGGAAAAGGGTGGGCTAATAAGTGGATGGTGTTATCCTTTCACATGTCCCCAACTATGTGCTAACAGGAGAGGATATGGGGCAGAATCCTAATATGTTAAGGAAGGACATTCAAGTTAGAGTAGCTTACAAAGGCGGTGATTGTGTAAATGGGAGAAACCGCCAACGCCCACCCTTGAAGGTAGGATCTAAGTGCCTAACATGACCAACACATTAAAGTTAAAGTCTACACAATGCCATGGATTGTTCAATTGTGGGAGTAATCTTGCACTTTTTATCAAATGTGGCATATATGTGGGATGTTGGGAATTGCACCAACTACATGGCTAAAATAGGACATAAGCTAGATTGTGGAAGCTAGATTTGTTATTCTTTCTGTTACAATCTAAAGATTAAGAACATACCCACATTATTTGGGGTCTAGGTACATACAAGCATGAAGGAAATCATTGACATGGTTTCACATTTGTATTCATTGGTGGATTTGGTGTGGCAAAAAGTGCAAAAAAAGACGGTAATTATGTCAGCATCTGAAAGAAGTGTGAGTAGTCGGCTACGCTCTAATATTGGTGCAAGGGTGGGGAATGTAGGAGAGAAGGCATGGCAACAGGTAAGTTAATACCAACATGCTCTTGAGTTTCTATAGTTCATAACTACGGAACACAAATGCCCTGTTTGACACAATGTTGTAATAAAAATTTATTCCATTTTCCTAAATTGGTTGCTCATGGTAAATTGAATGAAGCTTCTTTATTGGCGTTGATGTGCAGTTTAAAGTAGGGGAAGCAATTGTCTTATGTAACCTTGATGCTGAAGTTGTAGCAAAGGGGCTGATAACAGGGGTTGGAGGACAAGGATGTGTCCACCATGGGGTGCTAATCAAGGAGTCATGGTTCCGAGTCTAGTTAGGTGAAATTGTGGCAGCTAAAGGCAACACCCCATTGTTGGTGCCAAATGAGAATGATGATCCCCCACAATGTGTATTAAAGGATGTAATAGGTTCAAACACTATATGGGAAGGTTGTTTAATGCGAAAACATGCTTAAGTTAGGGGCATTATAGGTTGGGAGCTAGTTGATTTTTGAATCCTAAAACCCTAATGAGTAGTTATGGCCTTTTTTGGGTGTTAATGATATTTTAGACATTGTATGGTTTGATAGACCTGATAGTGATGGACTCTTGGTTGCTGTAATTGGAACAATGGCCATTAAACCCCATTGGATGTTATTACAAAGGGTAATTTGTTGGTTAAGTAATTGCAGATTTTTTACATGCAAAATTACAAATCACAGATTGATGTGTGTAATATTTATTAGTTGATTTTTCAGCACTAGTGGAGTATAATAGAAAAGTGATATGTATAATGTACATTAGTTAAAGTAGGTGTAGGTGTGTAAGGAACCCCAATATGGGCAAGGCATTAGTTAATG
>Ga0116231_10002129_pt1 | contig 41416 bp, 25 predicted proteins | sample S1TSphgellanicum_2_FD_89695 | JGI IMG/M metagenome (GOLD analysis project Ga0116231, IMG submission 89695) | Host-associated microbial communities from peat moss isolated from Minnesota, USA - S1T2_Fd - Sphagnum magellanicum MG | ecosystem: Host-associated > Plants > Peat moss > Unclassified... | reverse complement strand
CCGGCATCACGAACCGCTTGCGCGAAATCCGCGTTCTCAGACAAAAACCCGTAGCCCGGATGAATCGCACCAGCCCCCGTGGCCCGCGCGGCCGCTAACAGCGCGTCACGCCGTAGGTAGGATTCCGCGGCCGGTGCGGCACCGATGTTCACCGCCTGGTCCGCCAAGGCCACATGCGGCGCGCCGGCATCCGCCGCGGAGAACACCGCAACGGTGCGGTAACCCAGCGCCCGCGCGGTGCGGATGATGCGGCAGGCGATTTCGCCGCGGTTGGCGATGAGGATTGTGTTAAACATAGAGGTCAGCAAGCGGTCGCTTTTTTAAAAAAAAGTTCCGCAAAAAATTTTTAATACGGGGGCGATGCCGGTGGGACCGCGATAGCCCAAAGGACTCAAAAGTTTTTTTGGTTCTTTTTTTACAAAAAAAGAACCGCTTGCTTAGCGCGCCCATGACGGCGCCCGTTTTTCAAGGAATGCCATCATCCCCTCCATGCCTTCCGGCCCGCGGGCGGCGGCGGCAAAAATGTCGGCGGCATGGGCGATCAGGGCTTCGGGGGGCTCAAACAGCGCGCGGCGCAGCAGGGCTTTGGTGGCGGCGAGCGCGCCGGGGGCGGATTTTTTGAAGGTCATGGCGGCACCTTCGATGGCTTCGTCCAGGGTTTCCTGCGCGTCGCAGAGCTCGTGGATGAGGCCGAGTTCGAGGGCCTGGGCGCCGGTGATGGTGGCGGCGGTGAGTGCCAGGCGGTTGGCGCGGGCATGGCCTAAGCGCGCGACCAGGAATGGGGCGATTTGCGCGGGGATCAGGCCGAGCGTGGTCTCTGACAGGCGCATACGGGTATCCGGCGTGCCGAGGGTGAGGTCCGCCGCGCAGGCGAGGCCGAAGCCGCCGCCGATGACCGCACCCTGCGCGACCGCGACAACCGGGCGCGGGCAGTTGACGACGGCGAGGCAGAGCTCGCCAAAACCCTCGTTCAAAACCGCGAGCGGGTCCCTGCCCTGCCCTATTGGCAGCGTGCGGGCCTGCGCCATTTCCGCGATGTCAGCGCCCGCGCAGAAATTGCCGCCAGCACCGCGCAGGATGACGACGCGCGCGGCATCATCCGTGCCGGCCGCCGCCAAGGCGGCGCGCAGATCGGTCACCAGCGCCTGGTTCATCGCGTTGCGCTGCGCCGGGCGGTTGAGGGTGATGGTGAGCACGCCGTTATCGAGGCTTGTGAGGACTGCGGCTTCGCTCATTTGGCTTTACCCGGCAGCGTGCCTTCAAGCTTGGCGATGATGCCGAGCATGATCTCATCCGCCCCGCCGCCGATGGAGACCAGCCTGCCATCGCGGAAGGCGCGGCTGATCGGGTTTTCCAGCGTGTAGCCCATGCCGCCCCAGAATTGCAGGCAGCTATCCGCGACCTCACGCGTGAGCCGCCCGCATTTGAGCTTGGCCATGGAGGCAAGGCGCGTGACGTCCTGACCGGCGGCGTAGTCGTTCACCGCCTGGTAGGTGAGGGCGCGCAGGCATTCGACCTCCGTGCGCAGTTCCGCCAGACGGAAATGGACGTATTGGTTATCAAGAATGGGCTTGCCGAAGGTCGAGCGGCTGCGCGTATATTCGATGGTCTGGTCGATCATCCGGTCGAGCGTGCGCAGCGAGTTGGCCGCACCCCATAGCCGCTCCTCCTGGAATTGCAGCATCTGGAAGGTGAAGCCCAGCCCCTCCTGGCCGATCACGTTGCGGCGGGGGACGCGCACATCATCGAAAAAAATCTGCGCGGTGTCCGGCGAGTTCATGCCGATTTTATGGATTTTCTGGCGGGTGATGCCGGGCGTGTTCATCGGCACCATGATGAGGGATTTGTTTTTATGCGGCGCACCATCGGATGTGTTAGCGAGCAGACAAATCCAGTCGGCCATCATGCCGTTGGTGATCCACATTTTCGAGCCGTTGATCACATAGTCATCACCATCGTGCCGGGCTGCCGTCTTCACCGCAGCTACGTCCGATCCGCCGCCAGGCTCGCTCACGCCGAGGCAGCCCACCGCGTCCCCCGCAATCGCGGGTGCCAAAAACTCCTGCTTCAACGCCTCCGCGCCGAAGCGTGCGAGGGCCGGCGTGCACATATCGGTCTGCACGCCAATCGCCATCGGCACGCCGCCGCAATGGCACTCACCCAGCGCCTCCGCCACCACCGCGGAATAGGAAAAATCCAGCCCCAGCCCGCCATATTCCTCAGGGTACTTCACCCCGAGCAAGCCCAGCGCCGCCATTTTTTTGAACAGCTCGTGCGAGGGAAATTGCTCGGCACGCTCCCATTCATCCACATGCGGGTTGATCTCGGCATGGACGAAACGGGTGACGGTGTCCATGAGTTGTTTGTGCTCGAGTGTTAGCAGCATGGGACGCTCCTGGCGGGAGAGGGAGAGTAAAGCGGTCGCTTTTTTAAAAAAAAGCTCCGCAAAAAATTTTTATGACGCTGGGTCATGGGCTTTGGCGTCTCCGACGCCCCCGTCCCAGCGTCATAAAAGTTTTTTTGGTTCTTTTTTTTCAAAAAAAGAACCGCTTGCTTTACTTGCATCCTAAAACCTCGCCACGCCGAAGGTTGATGGGCGCAAAATGCGGCTTTGGCCTTCGGCGATGGTATCCAGGCAGAAGGCGAGGATTTGGCGAGTGTCGCGCGGGTCGATCAGGCCGTCGTCCCACAGGCGGGCGGTGCCGAACAAAGCGCGGCTCTCGTGGTCCAGGCGTTTTTTCATGCCGTCCGACATTTGGGTAAGGGCGGCTTCGTCCAGCGGCTCGCCGTTACGGGCGTATTTGGCGCGGGTGATGAGTTCCATGACCTTGGCGGCCTGGGTGCCGCCCATGACGGCGATGCGGGCGGAGGGCCAGGAGAAGATGAAATCCGGGTCGAAGCCGCGGCCGCACATGCCGTAATTGCCCGCGCCATAGGAGCCGCCGATGACGATGGTGAGTTTGGGCACGCGGGCATTGGCGACCGCCTGGATCATTTTGGAGCCGTGTTTGATGGCCCCTGAGCGCTCGGCGGCGGAGCCGACCATGTAGCCGGTGGTGTTTTGCAAAAACAATAAAGGCGTGCCGGACTGGTCGCAGGCCTGGATGAACTGTGCGGTTTTGGCCGCACCTTCCGGCTGGATGGGGCCGTTATTGGCGATGATGCCGATGAGGTGGGTACTGATCCGCGCGTGGCCGCAGAGTGTGTCGGCGCCGTAATTGGCTTTGTATTCGAGGAAATTTGAGCCGTCCGTGATGCGGGCGATGATTTCCCGCATGTCGAAGGGCAGGCGTTCATCCGGGGGGACGATGCCGAGGAGTTCCTGCACGTCGTAGAGCGGGGGTTCGCCGGTGGACGGCGCAGCTTTGTCCCAGCTGAGATGGGCGAGAATGTCCCGCGCAATGGCGAGCGCCGAGGCGTCATCCTCCGCCAGATATTCGCCGAGGCCGGTGACGCTGGCGTGCAGCTCGGCGCCGCCGAGGGCTTCGTCGGTCGCGTCCTCACCGATCGCGGCCTTCACCAGTGGCGGGCCGGCGAGAAAGATTTTGGATTTGTTGCGGACCAGGACGATGTAGTCCGACAGGCCGGGCAGATAGGCGCCGCCGGCGGTGGATGAGCCGTGCACGACGGCGATTTGCGGAATGCCGGCGGCCGAGAGCCGCGCCTGGTTGGCGAAGCTGCGCCCGCCTTCGACAAAAATCTCGCTCTGGTAGAGCAGATTGGCGCCGCCGCTCTCCACCAGATAGACCAGCGGGAGTTTGTGGCGGGCGGCGATTTCCTGCGAGCGGAGGGATTTGCGCAGGCCCATGGGGGCGATGGTGCCGCCCTTGATGGCGGAATCACTGGCGCAGATCATCACGCGCTTGCCGGATACAAAGCCGATGCCGTGGATGGCGCCGCCGCCCATCACGCTGCGCTTGCCGTCATCGTCATGCATGCCGAGGCCGGCCAGGGTGGCGAGCTCGAGGAAGGGGGAGCCGCGGTCCAGCAGCGCCTCGATCCGCGCGCGGGGGAGGAGCTGGCCGCGCTTGGCGAATTTTGCCGCCTCGGCGGCGGCGGCCTGGGTTATTTTGTCTTCGAGCGCGCGGAACTCGGCCACGCGCTCGGCCATGCGGGCGGCGTTCTCCTGAAAACTGGCGCTGCCGGGTGTAATGGCGGTGGCAAGCACGGGCATCAGGTTTTTTTGCCCAGCACGTCGGGCAGGGTGGCGCGGTGGAAGCCCTCGAAGGCGGGGGCGCGGGCGTTATCCTGCAGGGGGAAGGCGCGGTTGCCGAGCGGGGCGCCGCCATCGATGGGCAGGATTGCGCCGGTGATGAAGGCGGCGGCGGGGCTCAACAGGAAGCAGATGGCGGCACTGACCTCGGCCTCCAGCCCCAGCCGCTTCATCGGCACATGCGCGGCGAGGCCGGTGATCATTTCGCGCATGCCCTCGCCGTAGCTGTCCATGCCGGAAGAGGCGATCCAGCCGGGGGCGACGGCGTTGACGCGCACGCCGGCATAGGCCCATTCGAACGCCGCGGTGCGGGTGAGATTGCCCATGCCGGCGCGGGCGGCGCCGGAATGGCCCATGCCGGGCATGCCGTTGCGCATATCCGCCAGCATGTTGACGATGGCGCCGCCGTGGCGGGCCATGGATTGGTTGAACACCTCGCGCATGACCAAAAACCCGCCGGTGAGGTTGGTGGCGACCACAGCCTCGAACCCGCGCTTGGAGATGGCGGCGAGCGGGGCGGGAAATTGGCCGCCGGCGTTGTTGACGAGGTGGTGGATGCGGCCATGGCGGGCGATGATGGCCGCCACCGCCGCTTTCACGGCGTCCTCATCCCGGATGTCGAACGCTTCGGTCTCCGCCTGGCCGCCATCGGCGGTGATTTCATCCGCGGTTTTGACGAGTTTCTCGATCTTGCGGCCGGCCAGAACGACGGTGGCGCCGAGGGCCGCCAGCTCATGCGCGGTGCAACGGCCGATGCCGCTGCCGCCGCCGGTGATGAGCGCGATCTGGCCGGCGAACAGCCCGGGCCGCAGCGCGCTTTGATAGTGCGAGGACATTTTATGCGCAGACCTTGCTTGGATCGTTTCCCGTTTGACAGCAGAATGACGCCGATTTACGTTAACGTCAATTGGTTTCTTATAATGTCGCCAAACGGAGCAAACATCCATGAGCATCGCCAGCGCGCTTGCCGCCATCACCGCCAAGGTTGGGACCGATTCAGGGCTGGACGCCAAGCTGCGCTTCGATTGCGGGGCGGATGGCTCGATTTTTATCGATGGTACCGCGATCCCGAACACGGTGAGCGCGGCTGACGGGCCGGCGGATTGCACGATCAAAATCACGCTCGACGATTTAGAGGCGATGCTGGCCGGCGACCTTAAACCCACCGCGGCGTTCATGAGCGGCCGGCTGAAGGCGGAGGGGGATATCGCGGTCGCCATGCGGCTCTCCCGGGTGATCTGAATTTGCAGGACAGCGCCGCCATCCAGCAATTCGTGGAGAGCCACCGCAGCGCGGATGGCGAGGCGCTGTTCGGCATCGCGGAAATTGCCGCCGAGTTCGGCATCTCGACGCGCACCATACGCTTCTACGAGGCCAAGGGGTTGCTCAGCCCGCGCCGGATTAACGGCGCGCGGGTGCTGAACCGGCGGGACCGCGCGCGGCTGGTTTTGATTTTGCGCGCCAAAGCCATCGGATCCTCGCTTGAGGATATCAAGCATTATCTCGACCTCTACGGCGCGCATGGCGAGGGACGGGCGAAGCAACTGAAATTCGTGGTGGAACAAACCGCCGCCGCAATCGCGGCGCTAGAAACGCGCAAAGCGCAGATTGAGACCACGCTGGCGGAGCTGCGGGTGATACATGAGACCAGCCGGGCGAATTTGGCCGGGTTGCGGGGGAAGTAATACCAACCGCCCTTGAAGATGACTTAATCTTCAACGGCGGTTGGTACCGCGCGTGGGGCTGGTGGGGCGGCCACGCGCCAAAAGAGAGGCTTATACCAACGGTCATTATTTATGACCGTGGGTATAAGCGGCGCTTTTTTGAAAAAAAGCGCGCAAAAAACTTTTGATTCCCCCCGGGCGGTGCGGGTTGGACCGCAATAGCCCAGAAGGATCAAAAGTTTTTTGGCGTCGCTTTTTTTCAAAAAAGCGACCGCTTGCTTTGCACTCAGCGCGCCGCGGCGAGGTTTTCAGCGTCGAACAGGAACAAGAACCCATCTTGGCGGATTGGCTGGTAGAACAGGAACCCCTGGCCGTGCACGCAGCCCAGGCCGGTGAGCTGCTCTTTCTGTGTTTCGGTTTCGATGCCTTCGCCGGTGATCATCAATTGCAGCTTGGCACCGAGTTCGATGATCGATTCCAGGATCAGCCGCCGGCGCGAGCCGGGGTTGAGGCCTTGGATGAACGAGGCGTCGATTTTGATTTTGTCGAACTCAAATTCGTCGAGCAGGCGCAGCGAGGAATAGCCGGTGCCGAAATCATCGATCGCGATGCGGCAGCCGAGTGCCTGGACCTCCCGCAGCACGGCGAGTTTTTGGGTGTCCTTCTGCAGCAGGCTGCTCTCGGTGATCTCGAACTCGATCTGGCCGCTCGCAACCCCGTATTTTGCCAGCAAAGCGGCGATTTTCCCGGGGATTTCGATGTCTGAGAGCTGCACCGAGGAGAGGTTGATGGCGATGATCACCTTGGGCGGGATTTGCGCCGCGACCTGGATCGCCTGTTCGATCACGAACAGCCCGACGGCGGCGATCTGATTGCCCTTTTCAAGGTAGGGGATGAACCGCGACGGCGGGACCACGCCGAAGATGGGATGGGTCCAGCGCAGCAGCGCCTCGGCGCCGACGATGCGCCTGGTCTCCAGATTCACGATCGGCTGGAACAGCACCGCGAATTGCCCGCGCTCCAGCGCGTAGGTGAGCTCGCTCTCCAGCGTTTGTTCGTATTGGAGCTGCTGGTCAAAATTGCGGTCATACACGACGAACCGGCCGCGGCCATGGGTTTTGGAGCGGTACATTGCGATATCCGCCTTGCGGTGGAGCAGATCCGGCTGGTTGCCGTGCTCGGGCACCAGCGCAATGCCGATGCTGAAGCCGATTTTCAGGCTGGCTTGCGCGCCGGGAAAAGGGTCTGACATGCCCTCCACAATGCGCTGGGCGATGAGGCTGGCCTGGCCGAGTCCGCCGCCCGGGACCAGCACGGCGAATTCATCGCCGCCCAGGCGGAACAGCAGGTCATTGGTGCGGACGCAGGATTTAAGCCGTTCAGTGACCGCGAGCAGCATGGCATCGCCCGCGGCGTGGCCGAAATTATCGTTGACGGTTTTGAAGTGGTCGAGATCGAGACAGAGCAGCGCCACGCCTTCGGTGCCGGGCGCATTGCAAAAGGTGGAGAACAGGCGGTTGAAGGCGGCGCGGTTATAGATGCCGGTGAGGTAGTCGCGCTCAGCATCCAGCTCGATTTTTTGCTTATATGTCTCGCGCTCGGTGACATCCGAGCAGACACCGCGATAGCCGGCGAACTGCCCGGTGGGCCCAAATACCGGCTTGCCGGAGAGCGACCACCAGCGGCGGCCAATTTTAGTGCCGACACAGAGCACGGTATCGCGGAATGGTTTCAACGCGGCCATGCGCTCCGCAATCTGGGCGAGTGGCGGTTCACCCGAGATCGGCACGCTATAGACATCATGGCAACTGATGGCGCGCAGCACGGCATGGATGACGGTGATGCGCTCATCGTAATCGCAGAGCAGGGCGAAGGATTTTGAGCCGCCGGCATCCTTGATATGTCCGGCTTCACCGGTCTCCCACACGAAACTGCCGGTGCCCTCCTGAAAATCCTTAAGGAACAACGAAATTGTTTCGTTATGCGCCTGGATTTTGTGAATGTTCAATTCGCGATCAAACATTTTTTTGTTAACGGAAATGATCGCAAACAGGCTGATCAGCCCATAGCAGGACAAGGCGACGATGATCGCGGTGTTAAGATGCGCGCGATCGGCGAATAGCGCGATGAAGGCACCGCCGGTGACCGGGATCCAAAACGCGAAAGCGTAGCGGATGGGGCCGGAGATCATCATCGTGGAGATCAGCCCGACGGCGAGCGCGTAGATCAGGCCGCGCTGGTCCGCGTCCCCCACCCGGATTGTGGTGATAAGAACAAGCCCCCAGGCAACGCCCAGCAGGAACAGCATGGCGACGAATTCCCGCATGAAGCGGGGGAATTTTGCAGCCTTGTTGGCCGTGCGCAGCCAGAGCAGCGAATGATTGATGAGCACGGCATAGGCCGCGCAGACGGCGACAAAGCCCGAATCCATTAAATAATTATTTGAGTCATTTTTGAAATTGAGGAAGATCGAGATCGCGACGGTTACGCCGATCGCGCAGATCACCGCGCTCTGCTTGGCGCGCGCGGTCAGCAATGCGACATTCACCGCCAGACGGGTCTCCAACGGCACCGTATGGCCGTCAAACATCGCTGACAGCCCGTTACGGAGCCGTTGCAGGCGCATCATGGCGCTGCGCTCAAGATTCATGTTGGATTTCGACCTCGAGATGCACGGCGTTACTCAATTTCCTTTTGCCGCCCACCACTTAGAAAAATATACTAAATCGTCTTCAAACATTTGTGAGGACGGCTTTTCGAACCCAAAAAGGATACGGGATGATGGACGGTTTTTTTCCCTTCAGCAAGTCAGGCGTGTCCGGCAGCCAAGCCATGGAGACATTTGCGCCGGACTGCATTGAAATTCAGCTCGCACGAACGTCAAAAATTCGTCAAGACGCCTATAAATTAAGACATGATGCCTATTTATCGTATAATTTTATCCACGAAGACCCAAGCGGATTGTTCGAGGATGCGTACGATTCCCGCGAAAACGTCCGGCTGCTGACCGCCTACAAGAATGGCCGGCCGGCGGGCACGGTGCGGGTTTGCCTGTTCGACCCGACGGGCGGGTTTCCGGAAGCCGACAAGGTGCCCGCCATGGAGATTTTCGGCGATGAAATCCGCGCGCTGACGGCGCCTGGCCAAGGCCAGGAGGGCTATCGCCGCGCCGTCGAGGTCGGGCGGCTGGCGCGCAGCCCGGAATTTGCCAATGACAAGGCGGTGATCCACACGCTGTTCCGCGCTGTCGGCTATCTCGTGCTGTTTTTCCGGGCGGACATCGTGTTGAATGCGTGCCGGCCGCACCATGTGCCGATCTATCGCCGGTTCGGGTTCGATAAGCTGGAAGAGCCGAAGCTCTATCCCGGCCTCACCTTTGCCGCCGGGCTGATGGCGTGCCATGCCGAGCGCTACGACAATGCGCGCGCCAAGCTCGCCTTCCTTCGTGGAATCTCCAAACAGGATCAGGACTATTTTGAATTGATGTCAGGTGAGCGGACCAGCTTTTCAAGCTTGGCACCGGCGCGCGGGCTTCATGCGCAATTGCCGGCCGGACTGGTCGATCAAGGGCAGATATTGGGCCGTGCGTGATGTGCTGCGGCGGCTGGACTGGCGCGGCGGGCTGGTGCGGCGGCAGCGCGCCGGAATACGCGCTACCACCAGCGGCCGCGGCCATAAAATCCGCCACCGCCGAGGAGCACGACAATCAGGACGATGATCAATATGGTTGTCATGGCGCACTCCAAACCTTGTTTCGTGATATCTGCGGATAGATTTGGGGCGCCGGCGTGTTCAAAAACACCGCCGGAATCTACTCATGCCGCCCTTGGTTTCCACGCCATCGGCGCCTAATCAGGGCGATAGGCGCAGAACGCGCATGGGGTAGAGATGCAAACTCAGGAATTCGCGGACCCGGCACAGCGTGCGGTGCAGCTATCGGCCTTGCGCAATCGCAAAATGGCGGCCTCGGCCCAGGCTTATGTCCGCGGCAGCACAGTGCGGTTTTATCAATGGTTGGAAGACTCGCCGCGTGCGGCCTTGCCGGAAGGGCCGGCGGTGTGGATTTGCGGGGATTGCCATATCGGCAATCTTGGGCCGCTCGCCGCCACCGATGGGGAGATTGCGATTCATATCCGTGATCTCGACCAGACCGTGATCGGCAATCCGGTGCATGATCTCATCCGCCTGGCATTATCGCTCGCCACATCGGCGCTCAGCGCCGATCTGCCGGGTGTGACGATCGCGCGGATCATTGAGCGGATGGTTGAGGGGTATGAACATGGCTTTGAGCGCGGTGCCGATGAAGCGGCGCCGCAGATTGAGAGCGAGCAGCCCAAAATGATCCGCAAGCTGATGCGCCACGCGGCGAGCCGGTCCTGGCGGCATTTGGCGGATGAAAGAATCGAGGGCACGGCGCCTATCATCCCGCTTGGCAAGCGCTTCTGGCCGTTAAAAAATACCGAGCGTGAGGCGATCTTAACGTTATTTGAGCAGGAGACGACGCGCAGGCTGGTGACGAAATTCCGCTCCCGGAACGATGATGCGGCGCTGCGCGTGCTGGATGCGGCGTTCTGGCGCAAAGGCTGCAGCTCGCTCGGCGGGTTGCGCTATGCGATTCTGGTTGCCGTGGATGAAGGCAAGAACGAGCGTCACTGTCTGATCGATATCAAGGAGGCGGTGGCCGCCGCGGCACCGCGCAGCCCGGAGGGCGAGATGCCGGCCGATAATGCCAAGCGTGTTGTGACCGGTGCGCGGCATTTATCGCCGTTCCTGGGTGACCGGATGGTAGCGGCGCGGCTGCTGGAAAGGCCGGTATTCATGCGCGAATTGCTGCCACAGGATTTGAAACTCGAAACCGGCCGACTCTCGCACCGGGAAACCGTGGATATGGCGGGGTTCGTCGCGCATGTGGTGGGGCGCGCCCATGCGCGGCAATTGCACGCCACCGACCGGAAAGCATGGCTGGCGGCGTTGAGGAAGAACCGCTCGAAATCCTTGGACGCGCCATCCTGGCTGTGGACCAGCGTGGTGGACCTGTTGGCGGTGCATGAGGTTGCGTATCTCAACCACTGCCGGCGCTACGCGCTGGATGTTTAGAGCGGAAGAAAGCGGTTCTTTTTTAAAAAAAGAACCAAAAAACTTTTAATTCCTCTGGGCTTCAGCGGCGTCACAAGCACCGCCCCAGAGTGATAAAAAAGTTTTTTGGTTACTTTTTTTCAAAAAAGTAACCGCTTATGCCAAATGTCATAAATAATGGCGCTTGGTATAACTTTTGCTAAACTGCCTGGCGCGCGATCCTCACAGGGATGGATTTGTAGGACGGCGTGCCGCTCTGTGGATCGTGATGGTCGAGCGGGATGATCACGTTGGCTTCCGGGTAATAGGCCGCGATGGAGCCGGTGGCGATGTCATGCGCGATGGCGGTGAAGCCCTCGAGGCGCAGGGTCTCGCCGGAGGGCAAAGCGGTTTCGACCGTGATGACATCGCCATGTGCCAGGCCGCGCGCCGCGAGGTCGGCGGCGCTCACAAACACCACGTCGCGCCGGCCAAACACGCCGCGGTAGCGGTCATCCTTGCCGTAGATCGTGGTGTTGTACTGGTCGTGGCTGCGGATCGTGGTCAGCCGGAGCACACCTGGCCCCTGCCCTTCCGGGTCCTCCTCCAGCCCGTCGAAAATCAAAAACTCGGCTTTGCCGGAGGCGGTTTTCCATACGCGCTCGGTTGCCGGCAGCGGCAGGCGGAAGCCGCCCGGCTTGCGGATACGCTGGTTGAAATCCGCGAAATCCGGGAACACCGCCTCGATCTTATCTCGGATGAGGTCATAATCCGTGATCAGCTCCATCCAGGGCACCTGGCTCGCCGGCAGGGCCGCCGCCGCCATACCGGCGATGATCGCGGGCTCGGAGCGCAGCATTTTGGAGGCGGGGGGCAGCTTGCCGCGCGAGGCGTGCACCATCGACATCGAATCCTCGACCGTGACGGATTGCGGCCCGCTGGCCTGGATATCCTCCTCGGTACGGCCAAGGCAGGGCAGGATGATCGAATCCTTGCCGATCAGCAGATGCGAGCGGTTGAGCTTGGTCGCGATATGCACCGTAAGATCAAGCCGGCGCATACCGGGAAAGCAGGCCTTTGGGTCCGGCAGTGCGACGGCAAGATTGCCGCCGAGGCAGATCAGGATTTTCGACCTCCCCTCGATGATCGCCTGCATCGCGGCCACCGCGTCATGACCGTGCGCGGCCGGCGGCTCGAAGCCGAAGGTCTCGCGGATGCGCTGCAGCATGGCGGCGGTGGGTTTTTCGGTGATGCCGACGGTGCGGTCGCCCTGCACGTTGGAATGCCCGCGCAACGGGCAGATGCCGGCCCCGGGCTTGCCGAAATTGCCGCGCAGCAGCAGCAGATTGGCAATCTGCTGGACGTTGAATGTGCCCTTATGGTGCTGCGTGACGCCCATACCGTAGCTGATGATGGTGGCGTTGGACTTGGCATAGGCGCGCGCCACCGCCTCCAGCGCGGCGCGGGGCAAGCCGCTCGAGGCCTCGATATCCGGCCAGAAGGTGGCCTGCAGATCGGCCGCGAACGCCTCGAACCCGTTGGTATGGGTGGCGATGAATTCGTGGTCGAGCACGCCGCCCTCCGCTGCCTCCAGCGCCAGCAGCGCCTTCATGATGCCTTTCAGCGCCGCCGCGTCACCGCCGACTTTGACCTGGTAATAGGCGCTGGCGATCGGCGTGGAGCCCAAAGTGGTCATCTCCAGCGCATCCTGCGGGTCGGCAAAGCGCTCCAGCGCGCGCTCGCGCAGCGGGTTGAACACGATGATCGGCACGCCGCGGCGCGAGACCTCGTGCAGCGTGCCCATCATGCGCGGATGGTTGGTGCCGGGGTTATGGCCGATTGAGATGATCAGCTCGCAATGGTCGAAATCCTCCAGCGAGACGGTGCCCTTGCCGATGCCGATGGATTGCGGCAGGCCGACCGAGGTCGCCTCGTGACACATATTGGAGCAGTCGGGGAAATTATTGGTGCCGAATTCGCGCGCGAAAATCTGGAACAGGAACGCCGCCTCGTTGGAGGCGCGGCCGGAGGTGTAGAACTCGACCGCGTTCGGGTCGGCTTGCGCGCGCAGCGCCGTGCCGATGCGGGCAAACGCCTCGTCCCAGCTCAGCGGCAGGTAGGTATCGCTCGCCGCGTCGTAGCCCATCGGGTGGGTGATGCGGCCTTCATTTTCCAGATCGTGGTCACTCCAGCCCAGCAGCTCGGTGACCGTGTGGGCGGCAAAAAACGCCGGCGGGACGCGCTTATTCGTGGCCTCCCAGGTGACGGCTTTGGCGCCGTTCTCGCAGAACTGGAAGGTTGAGCTATGCTCCTTGTCCGGCCAGGCGCAGCCCGGGCAGTCAAACCCGTCCGGCTTGTTGGTGTGGTAGAGTGTCACCGGCGCGGTCAGCGCCACCACGTCCATCTGCTCGCGCACCGCTTTGGCGGTGGCGCGCAAAGCGCCCCAGCCGCCGGCCGCGTGGTCGTACCGCCGAATTCCGGGAATTTTTGCCTCCGCCATCAAGCCGCTCCTCAATCAATCCATGGCCGGCGGGCCCAGCTTCATGATATGGCCGCCGCTTAAGCCCCGCCGCTCACCGCGTCTTCCGATCCGTGGCAAGCCGCCACCGACTAGGTGTGGTGCGCGATTCCGGCAGATCAAGCGCAAATGAGGGCGCGGCCGGCGATGATCTGGTGATTTGAAGACGCATTGGCGGACGCATGAAACCGTTTTTACGATCGATATATTGGATGGTGGTTAACGGCGTGGCCGGCAGATTGGCGGATTAGAGCGCGATAGAGCGATTTCCGATCAATCGGAATCGCTAGAGACGGATTCAGACATTCCGTGGGATCGCAAAGCGATTCTACGGAATGTCATCCGGCTCTAGAAACCCCTCCAGAGGGGTTGCCGAAACCCATGAAATGGCTCAGTTCTCGGTCTATTTGCCCGAAAATATTCGATGTTAAACGATTTTGAATCAAGGTAATGGCATGCAGGCACAGGTCTACGGAAGTATTCACGAGGTTCCAGAGGCGTTGTGGGACGGTTTGGCCACACAACATTCGCAGGCCATGTCTCGCGCTTTTTGGCAGGTGCTGGAACGGGCGGAGCTAAATGATTTCCGCTATTATTATGCTGTTTTTACCAATGATGCCGGCGAAGCCCAAGCCATCACCAGCTTCTACACGATCAGCACGGACATCGCGATTTTCGCGCCCGCGCCGTTGCGCGCGGCTTTGGGGGCGGTGCGGCGGTTCTGGCCGGGCTTCCTGAAGCTGAAAATGCTCGAATGCGGCACGCCGATCACCATCGTGAGCCCGCCTTTCGTCAAGCGGCCGGAGGTGGCGGATGAGGCGCTGGTCGCGGCGCTAACCCGGCTGCTGCGCCGCGTGGCGCGCGAGAAGCGGCAATTTCTCATCGTGGTGCGAGATTTCGAGCCCAACGCCAGCCATTACGAGCCGCTCTTCGGCCGGCATGGCTATCATATGATCGACAGCCTGCCGAACACCTATCTGACGGTTCGCTGGGCCACGCCGAAAGCCTATCTCGACGCCATGCGCAGCTATTACCGCAGCAAGCTGCTGAAATACCTCAAGCTCAACCAGGCGGCGGGGATTTCCCACCGGCTGGTCGAGGATTTCGCGGACATGGCCGAGACCCTGCACGGGCAATGGATGACCGTGCATGAAAACGCCCGCGAGTTCCAGCGAGAGGTGCTGACGCCCGAATTCTACCGCCTGTTCTCGCGCGGAATGGGAAGTGATTCCAAGGTGTTGCTGTTCTATCGCGGTGAGGAGCTGACCGGGCACGCGCTGCTGCTGCTGGATGGCGAGGAGCTGCGCTGGCTCTATGTCGGGCGCAAGACGGCGGAGAATGACGGATTGTATCTCTATGTCGCGCAGAAAGTGGTGGAGACCGCCATCGAGTTGGGCGTGTCGAAGTTGGAGATGGGGCTGACCACCTACCCGATCAAACAGGATCTGGGGGCGGAGGTGGTGCCGATCCGCATCGCTCTGCGGGCCACGTGGGGGATCATCAACCCGTTTGTTGGACTGGGCTATAAGGTGCTGAACAGCGTTCCCACCCCGGGCAAGCGCCAGATCTTCAAGCCGGCGGGAGAGCGGGGGTGACGGCCCCGCCAAGCCTGATCACCGGCGCCAGCGGTTTTATCGGCGCGCGGCTGGCAGAGCGGCTGCTCGCGCAGGGGCAGCCGCCGCGCCTGCTGGTGCGCGACCCCGCCAGACTGCGCAAGGTGCTGCGCGAGGGGGCGGAGATCGTGGTCGGCGATCTGACTGATCCCGCCAGCCTGGAGGCGGCGGTGCGCGGCGTGGGCGATGTGTTTCATTGTGCCGCCAATGTCGCGACCTGGGGGAAATGGAACGATTATTACGCCACCAACGTCCTGGGCGTGCGCCATCTGCTGGCGGCGATGGAGCGGGTTGGAGGGGTGGCCGGGCGGCTGGTGCATCTCTCCACCGCCGATGTGTATGGTTTTCCCCCCGAAGCCTGCGACGAAGATGCCCCGGCGACGGGTGGCGCGTTCGGCTATGGCCGCAGCAAGGCGCTGGGCGAGGCGGAGCTGCGCGCGGCCGCAGCGCGGCTGGGGCTGGCGCATGTTGTGCTGCGGCCGGGCAATGTCATCGGTCCGCACGGGCAGTTCATCCGCCGGCTGGGCGACGAGCTGCGCGCCAGCCTGATGCTCAAGATCAATCACGGCCAGGCCGATTTCGGGTTTCTCTATGTGGATAATCTGGTCGATTGCATGCTCTGGGCCGCCGCCGCGCCGCAGGCCGAGGGAAAATGCTTCAATGTGCGCGATCCGGTGAACATAAGCTGGGCGCGTTTTCTCGCGGACCTCAGCCAAGGGCTGGGCGGGCGCGCCTGGGTGCTGGACATGCCCTTCACCCTCTCGCACTGGGCGGCGCGGGTGATGGAGTTGCCCTGGCGGCTGCTGCCCCTGCCGGGCGAGCCGCTGCTGCACCGCCTGCTGGTGCATATTTTCGGGTGCACTTGCGGGCATGACATCGCGCGGCTGCAGGCCGCCGGAGCGCCGCTGGGGCGGGTGGGGTATGAGGAAGCGATGCGCCGTTCGGTGGCATGGTATAACGCTGAGCTGGGGCTTTGAGCACGCCGCGTCATTTTCTGTTTCTGCAAGGCATGCCTTGTGCGTTTTTCCCGCGCATTGCGGCGCGGCTGCGCGCGGCCGGCGCGCGGACCACGAAAATCAATCTCTGCCTGGGCGACCAGCTTTTCTGGTCCGGGCCGGATGCGCTGAATTATCGCGGCAGCTACCGCGGCTGGCCGGACTATATCGCCGCCTTCATGCGCGGCGAGCGGGTGACCGACCTGATCCTGCTCGGTGAGCAGCGTTATTACCATCGCGAGGCGGTGGCGGCGGCACAGGCGCTGGGCATTGCCGTCACCGTCACCGATTTCGGCTATATCCGCCCGGACTGGATCACCTTCGAGCGCGACGGCATGAGTGGCGGCTCGCGCTTTCCGCGCACGGCGGCGGGAGTACGCGCTCTGGCGGCGCGTTCGCCCAAGCCGGACTGGCCCGCCCGCTTTGCTGACCGTTCCGTTACCATGGCCCGGGGCGACCTGCTGCATAATTTCGCCAACCTGTTCGGGGCGCCGCTGTTTCCGCGGTATCGCCGCTCGGACCGGCGGCCCCATACCCTGATCTATACCGCCGCCTGCGCCGTGCGGCTGTGGAGCAATGGGCGGCTGAAGGCCAAGGCCGAGGCCTTCGTTGAGGCGCTGATGGCCTCCGGGCAGCGCTATTATCTGTTTCCTCTGCAGCTGAATTTTGATTTCCAGATCATCGCCTATTCGCGCTACACGAATATGGACGAGGCGATCACCGAGGTGATGGCCTCCTTCGCCGCCTATGCCCCAGCGGACGCCATGCTGGTGATTAAGGAGCACCCTTGGGATCCCGCCATCATCGATTGGGAGCGTGTGGTGCGCAAGAAGGTGGCGGCGATGGGCCTGGGCGAGCGCGTGCGCTATCTGCGCGGCGGCGTGTTGGACCATCTGGTGGCGCAGTGCGCCGGCGTCGTTACGATCAACAGCACCGTGGGAATGCGCGCGCTGCAGATTGGCCGTCCGCTAAAGGCGCTGGGCCAGGCGGTTTACGATATTCCGGGCCTGACGAATAGCTGCGGGCTAGATGAGTTCTGGACCCAGGGCGTGCCGCCCGATCCGGCGCTTGTGCAGGATTTTCTTGCGGCGCTGGCGGGCACGGTACTGATCCGCGGCGTGTATTTCGAGGAGACGGGGTTGGCCCAAGCGGTGGAGGAAGCCACGCATCGCCTGCTCGCCAACAAGGTGGGCGAACCGTTTCCCGCCGTGAGCAACTGATCGCCGCCACAGGGGAAGGGCGGCATGGCGCGGATCCTGGTCACGGCCAAAGGCGGGTTTGGGGATGTGTTCCCCGTGCTGGCCATCGCCCATTGCCTGATGACGCGGGGGCACGAGGTCTGCTTCGCGGCGGAACCGCATCATGCCGAGGTCTGCGCCATGCTCGGGTTGAGGCATGTGCCGGTTGGCGGGGACGGCGCCGCCTTGCGCGGCTGGCGGACGAGATTCGGGGCGGTGTTGCCGCCGCCAGATCTGGCGGCGGAACTGGCCCAACTGCTGCCCCTGGCCGAGCGGGCGGAGTTGGTGCTGGGCAATCAACTCGCTTATGCCGGCAGTCTGGCGCGGGAGCTGGCGGGCGTGCCCTGGGTATTCTGCGTGGCCTCGCCGCTGGCCATGCCCGCACGCCAGGACCCGCCCTTCTGGCCGGTGCTGCACCGGCTGCAGCGCCATCCGCTGGGGCGCGCATTGCCAGCCGGTACCTATACCGGGCTGGCGCGGGCCGGGGCACATCTGGCCATGGCGCCGCTGGTGCGGCTGCGCCAAAGGCTGGGCCTGCCTGCGCGCGGGCATCCGCGCTTTGAGGGGTTGTATTCCTCGCGCCTGAACCTGCTCACGGTCTCCCCCGCCTTGCTGCCCTCCCGGTCTGATGGCCCGTTCCCCACGCTGGTGACGGGTTTTTGCTGGCTCGAACCTGAGTTCCTGCAACAGGAGGGCGCGCTGGGTCCGCTCCAGGCGTTCGCGGCCGGGGGAGCGCCACCGGTGATCATCGTCCCAGGGGGCAGTTTGCGCAATCATCCCGCGCGGTTTTTCGAGGCACCGCTGGCCGCCTGCCGGTTGCTGGGGCGGCGCGCCGTCGTGGTGACCGCCCGCGAGGCCCCGCCCCCGGCGCCGGATTTGTATGTGACCGGCTATATGCCTTACGCCCAGCTTTTCGCGCTGGGGGCGGCGGTTGTGCATTCCGGCGGCATCGGCACCATCGGCTGGACCATGCGGCTGGGCGTGCCCTCGCTGCTGCTGCCCTCTGACTGGGACCAGCACGACAATGCCCGCCTGGCGGTGCGCGCGAGGGCCGGGATCATGTCCGCTCAGGGCCGGAATGCGCCGGCGATCGCGCTGGCGCTGGCGCAGCTATTGGCGGATGCGCCCGCCCAGGCGCGGTTGCGCGCGCTGGCGCCGCGTATCGCCGCAGAAAACGGCGCGGCGGCGGCGGCAGACGCCATAGAGTTAGATATATTTTAGAGGCGGATTCCGATCAATCGGAATCGCTCTAGCTCATGCTTTGGCACGCATTACATCCGACCAGATTGGTTCTGATGAACCAATCTGGTCGGAAAATGCGCTAACAATGCGTCAAAAAAATTAGCCAAGCGCGCGGAGCCTTGGAAAAAAAATAGGACTTCCAATAGAGCATTCCGGGGCCGCCCCACCAGCCCCACGCGCTTATATATTTTGGCGCGTGGCCGCCCCACCAGCCCCACGCGCGATACCAACCGCCCTTGAAGATTAAGTCATCTTCAAGGGCGGTTGGTATTATTTCAGGACGCCGTAATTCTGCAGGGTCGAGAACGGATATACCACCGCGCCGACCACGTTGAGCACTTTCTGCAGGCTGGTGACAGGCGCGTCCGAGACATAGATCAGATCCTGGTTGCGCATCTCGAATGTCTGGGCGGCGAAGAAGGTTGCCGGGTCGCTCAGGTCGAACTGGTAGATGACCGGTACTTTGTTGTGCACCAGCAGTTTGGGCGGCGTCGGCCAGTTCAGGGCGTTCTGGTCCTCGAAGCGGAACACGAACACGCCCTGCGCGTTAGCGCGGTCATCCTGCAGGCCGCCGGCTTTCGCCAGGGCCTCGGCCAGGCTGGTCTGGCCACTGGTAAAATTGAGCACGCTGTTCATGCCAGTGGCCCCCAGCAGCGTGACGTGCATTGGCTGATACAGGGCGGTGACGACATCGCCAGGCTGGAGCTGAATGTTTTCCTTCGGGTTGAGCAGCACGGTCTGCAGCGGGAGGGTATCGTCCTGGCCGTTGCGCGAGATCTGGATGGTGATCTGCTCCACTGGCTGGGTCACGCCGCCGGCCTCGGCCAGGGCGCGCAACAATTGCACGCCGCCGGGGATCATCTGCACCTCCTGACTATGCTGCACCGCCCCGATCACGGTGATCGACTGGGCGATGTTCTCGCTCATGTTCACCAGCACCTGCGGCTGGTTTGCCTTGCCATGCAGCAGTCCGGTGATCTTGGCCGCGATCTGGCTCGTGGTCATGCCCGCGACATGCACCTGCCCGGCGAAGGGCACGGTGATGTCGCCGTCATCGGCAACGGCCTGGCTCGGCAGTGTCGCCATATTGTTGGTCGCGCCGATGCTGGCGTCGCCGTTCAGCGGGGAGGCGGCGAATAGCAGGGAGGGTGGGGCCTCCCAGATATAGATCTGCAGGATGTCGCCAGGCGCGGCGCGTTGGCCGTCATCGCCGCCCTCCGTGAAGTAGCTCGAGAAGGTGAGATCCTGCTGCTCCTGCTGCAACTGCGTGGCGATGGCGTAATTCACCGGCACCAGTTCGATGCCGCGCAGCACGGATTTGTCCGGCGCGCTCAGCACAGCCTTGCTGCTCGGGCCGTCATAGGGCAGGTAGCCGGCACAGCTCGCCAAAGCTCCGGCTAACGCCAGCAGGGCCAGCCGAGGCAGCAGGCCCCGCGCCGCAGCGGGCAGCCGGGCTCCGGGAAAACGATGCTTTTTCGAAACATAATTCATATCTTCTTACCCCACGCCCTGCGGTCCCGCATATAACCTCTGTGTTCGCCATGGAAAATGATTTTGGGTCATTTGTTCAGCGTATGCCGATGAAGCGGCGCAGAAAAAAGCGGTAGATTCCCTGAAAGGGGCGAGGCCGCCCGGATTCGCGCTGTTTCCACTGGCTGAGCGCGGCCAAGCTGGTCTCCGGCGTCACCAGCCCGCCGGGACCGAAATAAAGCGGGTATAGCAGCAGCGTCGCGGCGATCAGCTCGTCGAGTGTGCGCGTACGACCCCGCCGAGGGCAGTTGAGGTGGTCTTCGGTCAGGCCCCAGCCGGCGTAAAACGGGAGGCCCCAGCAGGTCACGGGCCGCCCGCGCAGCAGCGCCTCGAACCCGGCGAGGGAGGTGAGCACATGCACTTCGTTCACCGCGTCCAGTAGCGCGCTCATCGACACATCGGTCACCACCTCGTCGCACCATGCGGCGGCCTGCGAATCGGCCTCGCCGGCGAGGCGCAGGCGGGCCACCACGTCGGGGTGCGGTTTGTAGATCAGATACGCGTCCGGCCGGGCCGCGCGCACGGCCTGCAACAACCCCATATTGGTGCGCAGCTGCGGCGCGCCGAAGGCGAGCGAGGCGTCGCTTTCCACCTGTCCCGGGACCAGGATCACGCGGCGCGCGGTCGGGGGACGGCGCCATGGCTGGCCATGCAAGTTATACTTGGTTAGCCCGGCAGCGACGACGCCCTGGCGCAGCGCGGCGGCGCGCGCCAGCAGGGCGGGCGGGAAGTCGCCCTGCGCGAGCAGATATTCGAGATCGGACGGGCGCGTGGCGTCATAATAAATGCCGCTCTGGTCCACCACCCAGGAGAGCGGGCGGGTGAGCTCCGCGCCAAGACCGACGGAGCGCAGGAAGCCATCTTCCATCCGCAGCACCGGCACGCTGGCGGGCAGCCCCGGCGGCGGCGGCGCCATGCCCCAGAGCAGCAACACCCCTTGCGTGGGGGCTGGCGCCCCCTGCGGCACGAAGCGCACCCGTTGGCCCGCCAAACAGCGGCGCACAAAGCGCCATTTCCAGCGCGGGAAACCGTAGACGCAGATATCGCCGGCCACGGAGGCGAGGCGCGCCGCGGCATCCGCCGTGGCATCAGGGGGCATGGCGGGCCTCCCGCCAGAGCTGCCCGGTGAAGGCGCGGATGATGTTGAAATGTTCGTCCCAACTGGGCGCGCGGAACTGCCGCAGCCGGGCCAGTTGGGCGGCGCGCGCGGGACTTTCCGGGGCGGCATAGTCCCTTATGGCGCGGATCCAAGCGGGGCCGTCCAGCGGATTGAGATAATCTGGCACGTCCCCGGCGACCTCGCGGAACACCGGCAGGTCGCTGGCAATGACGGGCACGCCATGCGCCAGCGCCTCGGCCAGGGGCATGCCATAGCCTTCGACGAAGGAGGGAAACAGCAAGGCCCTCGCATGGCGCAGCCAGGAGGCAAGCATGGCGTCGTTGCAATGGGGGAGTTCGATGACATTGCCATACAGGGCCGGGCATCGTTCGAGTAGGTCGAGCACCTGTTCACAGTCCCAGCCGCGCTGGCCGATGACAACCAGTCGGGGAATCTCCGCCACGGTTTGGCCCGCACGCAGAGCGGCCTCAACCATGGTGCGCCAGACATGCAGCAGCAGCAGATGATTCTTACGCGGCTCGATGGTGCCCAAAATCAGGAAATAGGGCCGTCCGCTATTGGACAATTTGGAGGCGGGCGGCGGCAGGACGGTGGTGCCGATGGGCGCCACCACCGTTGGCGGCACGGGCAGGCGGTGCAGTGCCGCGAAGCGGTTCAGCGCGCGAAGTGTGTCCTCCGAGTTGGCGATAATGCCGTTGCCGGTCTCCAGCATGGTGCGCACCCGCCGTTCATGCCGGTTGACTTCACCGGTGCGGCAATATTCGGGGTGGCTGATGGGGATCAGATCGTGAATAAAATAGATCGGCCGCAGGCCAAGGCGCGCCACGCGCTGGGCGTAATCGGGCCGGTCGAGGCCGCTATGCCCGGTATTAAAGAGTATGGTGTCGCGCTCTGGCCGGCGGGAGCGAACATGGCCGTACGCGACATCCCCGCGGATGCTGCGCGCATAAAATGGTTCCTCGTGCAGCAAAGTAGAGATCATGCGCTGTGAGCGCGTATCGCCAAATACAATCCAGCGCCCCCAGTGGCGGATCAAAACGCGTGAGCCATCCCGAAATTGTGAGAGATAGGCAAGGCTAACTCTGTCAATTCCCGTTGGGCGTTTTCCTTCAATCAGCCGTGCGACTAAACGTGTGACGTCAAACAGCACGCTTTAATTTATCCTGTTATTCAAAATTCGCATTCACCGGCTTCATGAAGTGGCATGAAAACAAATGCCGGCCAAGACAAAGGACCCTGAAATTAAGGCTTTATTTTACGGGGTGAGGTTTAGCTTCGTCAAGTGATCAGAATTATCGCGGACCAACTGATATTTATATGGATGCACGGATTTATGTCGCCGCACCCGAAGAATTCCCATTCATTTGAGATTTCTTAAGATATTTAGGATTTCTGGTTCTCCTTTTGGTGGAACCATGTTTGATCCGGTTGGTCTTCTGGCAATTTGCATTGGCAGGGCTGGTTGTGGGTCTCTGCCTTTGGGAGATTTTGCGGCCAGAGATGCGACCAAGGCAACCTCGCGATAGCGGCCAGCATGACCGACTGTGCTCACGGTTGGATCAAATCATCGACAACGGGCATGCGCTGGCCAAGCTGGTTCCAGACAGCACCCGGCGGATCGGCGTCAGCCCGCAGCGCCTGATCGCGGATGCCGGTTTTGCAGACATGACGCGCCACAAGGCCAGGGCTTGAGCGTGTTCACGTCTGACCAGAGGCGAGGTCTCCGGCAAAATCAAACGCGCGTTGTGCCGGCGCGCGGCCATCGAACCCGGCATCGGCCATTTCAAGTCCAGATCACAGCACCGGCATCCCGACAATCAAATCCGCGTAACAGCTTGGTCCCGCGCGGGTGACTCGATGCCTTTTATCCGCTCCCGTACCAGCCGTGGCGCTTCATCATGGCGGATAAGACGTGCTTGAGCGGTTTGAAATTTGTTTGTATTCATTGGTTGAGTTAGATAATGTTGGTATTCTGGCGATTTATGAGGAGGGTTTGATTTTGCTGCAATGAGTGTTTGTGGATCCCTTTAATCGTTGTTTGTCTGATATCTTGGTTTCACCTATTTTTGTTCGCCGACGAATGATCAGACTTATTTCTTTAATTTTTTCTTGTCATTTTTGCTTTGGCGAGAGCGCGTAACGGCCGCTGAGCCGGTGGAAAGTTAGAGATCAGGCCAGCATGACGGTTACACAATCTGAAGTTGTCGCCATCATCGGCATGGCTTTTCGTCTGCCTGGCTCGGTGGCAACGCCGGAGCGGCTCTGGCAGGCGCTGATGGGCGGGGAGGATCTGGTTACGCAGGTTGATCCCAGCCGTTGGGCGGTGGACGACCTGCAGCATCCGCGCCGCGGCGAGCCGGGCCGCAGCATCACCTTTGCCGCCGGCGTCATCGATGGGGTCGACCAGTTCGACGCCGGCTTCTTCGGGATATCGCCACGCGAGGCGGAATTGATGGACCCGCAGCAGCGCCTGACGCTGGAGCTGGCCTGGGAGGCGCTGGAGGATGCCGGCATTCCGCCCTCCACCCTCGCGGGCACGGATTGCGCGGTCTATCTCGGCATCTCCGGGCTGGATTATGGCATGCGGCTGCTCGATGATCTGCCGGCCATGACCGCGCACACGATGACCGGCAACACCATGAGTGTGGCGGCGAACCGGCTGTCCTACAAGCTTGATCTGCGTGGCCCGAGCGTGGCGGTGGATACTGCCTGTTCCTCAGCCATGGTGGCGCTGCACCAGGCCTGCGTGGCGTTGCGCGCGGGGGATGCATCGGCGGCGCTGGTGGGCGGCGTGAATTTATTACTACATCCTTATCCGTTCGTCGGCTTCACCAAAGCCTCTATGCTATCAGCGAACGGGCGCTGCCGTACCTTCGCCGAAGGGGGGGATGGCTATGTCCGCGCCGAGGGTGGCGGCATGCTGGTGCTCAAGCCGCTGGCCGCCGCACGGCGTGATGGCGACAGGGTGTTGGCGGTGATCCGCGGCAGTGGCGTGAATAATGACGGCGCGCGCAAATCCGGCATGACCATTCCGAGCGGCGAGGCGCAGCGCGAGCTGATGAGCCGGGTGCTGGCCGGTGCCGGGCTGCGCGGGGCGGATATCGACTATGTCGAGGCGCATGGCACCGGCACCCCGGTCGGCGATCCGATCGAGGCCAAGGCGGTGGGTGCGGTCTATGGACAGGGTCGGGAGGCGAAGCTGCCCATCGGCTCGATCAAGAGCAATCTTGGCCACATGGAGTCCGCTTCGTCGATCGCCGGCCTCGCCAAGGCAATGCTGGTGCTGCGCCATGGCGTGGTGCCGCCGGGCCTGCATGCCGAGAGGTTGAACCAGAAGATCGATTTCGACGGGCTGAACCTGCATGTGGTGCGCCAACCTTATGCGCTGCCCAGCGGGCGGACGTTACGCGTGGCGGTGAATTCCTTCGGTTTTGGCGGCGTGAACGGTCACGTCATCCTGGAGGCGCCACCGCCGCCCGCCCGCCCGGCCAGCGTGCCGGTTGTGAGCGCGCCGTTGGTCCTCTCCGCGCATGACGACGCTGCCTTGCGCGAACTGGCGCGGCGCTATCTGCCGCTGCTGGAGGTGCGCGAAGCCCGGCCGGCCGTGGTCCATGCGGCCTGGACACGGCGGCAATGGCTTCAGGAGCGTCTGGCGCTGCCCGGCCTGACCGGCGAGACGGCGCTGGATGTTTTGGCGCAGTTCGCGGCGGGCGAGGCGCCCCCGGCATTAGTGCGCGAGCGCGCTTTGCCGGCGGGCGGCAAGGTGGCGTTCATCTATAGCGGCAATGGCGCGCAATGGGTTGGCATGGGCCGCGACCTGGCGGCGCGCAGCCGGTGCTTCGCGGTGGCGCTGTCGGAGGTGGCGGGGCTGATCCTGCGCCATGGCGGGCCGGATGTGGCGGCAGCGCTGGAGAGCGATGATCCGGCTATTTTCCAGGCCACTGAGATCGCTCAACCGGCGCTGTTCGCGCTGCAGGTGTCGCTGACGGCGCTGCTGCGCGCCGAGGGGCTGGAGCCCGAGGCGGTGATGGGCCATAGCGTCGGTGAGGTGGCGGCCGCCTGGGCGGCGGGTTGCCTGGATCTGGAGAGCGCGGCGCGGGTCATCGTGGCCCGCAGTTCCGCACAGGCGCTGACCCGCGGCGCCGGGCGGATGGCCGCCATGGGGCTCGGGCTGGAGCCGGCGCGCGAATTGCTGGTTCGCGCCGGGGTGGGGGCGGTGGTGGAGATCGCCGCCGAAAACAGCCCGCGCAACGTCACCTTGAGCGGCGCCCCAGAAGCGCTGGAGGCGCTGGCCAAGATGCGCGCCGCCCCGTTCTTCAAGAACCTGGATATCGATTACGCCTTCCACAGCGCCTGCATGAACCCGATCCGTGAAGGGCTGCATGAGAGCCTCGCCGGGCTGCGCCCGCGGGCGGCGGGCATGGTGCCGTTTTATTCCAGCGTCACCGGGGGAGGGCTGTCCGCCCCGGCGCTGGACGCATCTTATTGGTGGCGCAATGTGCGCGAGCCTGTGCGGTTCGGCCCGGCGCTGGCCAGCATGGCGGCGGATGGCTGCCGGATCTTCATCGAGATCGGCCCCAACGCCATCCTGCAGCGTTACATCACCGAGACGCTGGAGGCCGAGCGGGTCGAGGCGCGGGTGTTCGCCACCGCGCCGCGCCGGCAGGATACGCTGGAAAATGCTCAGGCGGCGGTGCTGCGCGCCATCCTGGCCGGGGCGCGGGTGAAGCAGGATGTCCTGCTGCCGGCCGGTCCGGCACCGCATCCGCATCTGCCGACTTACCCCTGGCAGCGCCAGCGCTATTGGGTGGCGCGCACGGCCGAGGCCTACGCGCTGTTCGACCGTCCCTCGCACCACGAATTGCTCGGCTACCGGCTGAAGGAGCCGCCCGCCAGTTGGGAGAGTCAGCTCGATCAGCGCAAGCTGCCTTATCTGGCCGACCACAAGGTGGGTGGAGCGGTGGTGCTGGCCGGCGCGTCCTATCTGGAGATGGCACTCGCCGCCTCGCGCGAATGGTTCGGCGGCGAGAGCTTCATCGTCGAGGATCTCGACATCGTTAGCCCCGTGGTGTTCGACGGCGAGCATGCCCGCACGTTACGCGTGGTCTTCTCACCGGCCGATCTGCGCATACGGATCGAAAGTCGCCAGCGCCTAACCGACGCACCCTGGACGTTGCACGCCCAGGGCCGCTTGCTGGGGGCAGCACCGGCGGCGGGGCCGCCCGCTTTGGCCGCGCCGGGCGAAGATGAGATCATTGTGGACCGTGAACAACATTACGCCCAGGCCCGGGCGATGGGGCTGGATTATGGTCCGGCCTTCCGTGGCATTGACGTGATCGCGCTGGACGAGCGGCAGTTGAGCGCGCAACTGAGCTGGGCGGAGGGGCAGCCGGAAGGCGAAGGCTATTTGCTGCATCCCGCGGTGCTGGACCAATGTTTCCAGGCCTTGCTGGGCTGGCTCGGGGTGCGCCAGGCATTGCCGCCTGGCATGACCTTTCTGCCGATCAGCTTCGGCCGCCTATGCTTCTGGCGCGAGGCGGGGGCGGCTGTCGCGTTGCGCGCGCGGTTGCGCCAGTTCAGCGCGCGCGCGGCGGCGGCGGATTTCGAATTGCTGGATGCGCAAGGGCGGCTCGTGGCGAGGCTCGAAGGGGCACGCTTCCGTGCCGCCGCACTGGTTCATAGCGCGGGCGTCCCGGCCTGCTGGGTTACCCAGGCCACGCCGCTCCCGCTGCCGGGGCAGACGCCGCCTCTGCCCGAGACCGCGCAGCTCCGCCGGCTGCTTGAGGAGCTGGTGCCGCCCAGCCCCGCCGGCGAGCGTTTCTTCACCCAGGTCGCGCCTTTGGTCGAGATGCTGCCCTTGGCTTATGTGCGCGATGCGCTGCTGCAGGGCGGAACGGCGCTGCGCGCGGCGTGGCGCGGCGGGCATCCCTGGCAGCGTTGGCTGCTGGCCCTGGCCGAGGCCGAGGGCGTGGTCGGCGGGACGGATGAGAGCCCGGTGCGCGAACAGGACCTGCCCGACACCGCCACGATCTGGCGCGCCGTGTTCGCCGATGCGCCGGCCCTGGCGCCCGAGCTGCTGCGGATCGGGCGGATCGGGCGGGCTCTGGCGCGCGATCCGCTGCTGGACCCCGCCGCCCTGACCGCGCGCCTGGGCGAGGCGCCGGTGAACCCACAAAGCCCGCTGCTGGAAGGGGCGCGCCAGGCCGTGGCGGCGGCGCTGACTCGGCTGCTGGCGCATTGGCCGCCGGGGCGCCCGGTGCGCATCCTGGATCTGGGCACTGACGGGGAGCCCTGGCTTGCCGGGTTGAGGTCACGGCTCGCCGGGCAGGCAGCGCATTATGTTATCGCCCGCACGGACGAGGCGCTGCGCGCCCGCCTGCAGGTTGATCATGCCGATGGCGAGGCGGAGATTTTTCCGGCAGACCCAAAATCTCTTGCTCTGCCTGAGGAGACCGGGACGTTCGACATCGTGCTGGCGGCGCATGCGCTGCATGGCTTGGCGCGGCCCGCCGACGCGCTGCGCGCGGTAGCGCCGCATCTGGCCCCGGATGGACTATTGCTGCTGGTCGAGCGCCATGCCGACCGCGCCAGTGATTTCGCCCATGGCGCGGCCGAGGGCTGGTGGCGTGGCGCGGCGGGTCGTCTGCTGCCGCCCGCAGGTTGGCGCGACCTGCTCGAAGGGCTGGGCTGGGAGATCGCCGCCATGGCGCAGGACCCCGACGGGGCGGCATTGGAGCTGGGGGGCTTCCTGCTGGTCGCGCGTCCTCCCGCGCGCGCCGCGGTGGCGGCGGCTGGTTTCCAGGGCCTGTGCGCGGTGCTGGCCGATGACGCCGCTTGGGACCCGCTGGCCGAGGCGCTGGCCGCACGGATTGCCGCCGATGGCGGCGCGGCCACGCCGGTGTTACCCGCCGAGGCCTGCGCGCATGTGGTTCTGTTTCCTCTTGCCCCCGGCTTCAGCGGTGGTGCCGCGGCCCTGGCAGGCGCCTGCGAGCGTCTGCGCCGGCGTCTGCTGGAACTGGCGCAGTGCCAGCCCGGCGCGCGCGTCTGGGTGGTGACCTGCGGCGGTGCGCTGCAGGACGACCCAAACCTCAACCCGCCCAGCCCTGACCAGGCCGCGATCTGGGGCATGGTCCGCACCGCCGCCAACGAATTGACCAAGCTGCGGTTGACGTTGCTCGATCTCCCTGGCGCGATGGTGGAGCTTGCCCCGCGTGTCGCCGCCGAGCTTGCCGCCGCCCCGGTGGATGATGAGATCGTGCTAACGCCCACGGCCCGGTTGGTGCTGCGCATGCGCGCGCTCGACACCGCGTTGGCAGCGGCATACCCGGCCTGGAAGCTGGACTTCACGCTGGCCGGGCAGTTGCGTAACCTGCATTGGCGCGCCTGCGCCAGGCGTGAGCTGGCGGCGGACGAGATCGAAATCGAGGCGCGCGCCGCCGGGCTTAATTTCCGTGACATCATGTACGCCACCGGGCTGCTGCCCGACGAGGCGCTGGAAAACGGCTTCGCCGGGGCGACGCTGGGGCTGGAGGTCGCGGGGCGGGTGGCGCGCGTGGGGGCGGCGGTGCGCGCCCTGGCACCGGGCGACGATGTGCTGGCCTTCGCCGGGGCGAGCTTCGCCAGCCATGTGGTGGTCCCCGCGCGCGGGGTGGTAAAAATGCCCGCCGGCTGGGGCTATGCCGAAGCCGCCACGGTGCCGACGGTGTTCTTCACCGTTTGGTACGCGCTGTCGCACCTCGCCAGGCTGCAGCCTGGCGAGCGCGTGCTGATCCACGGCGCCGCCGGCGGCGTGGGGCTGGCGGCGATCCAGGTGGCGCAGCATCTGGGGGCGGAGGTCTTTGCCAGCGCCGGCACCGAGGCGCGGCGCGACTTCGTCTCCCTGCTGGGGGCGGACCATGTCGTCGATTCCCGCAATGCGCAGTTCGATCAGGCAGTGCTCGACCTCACTCATGGCGAGGGGGTGGATGTGATCGTCAACTCCCTGGCGGGGGAGGCGATCTCGCGCAATCTGCGCGCGATCCGCCCGTTCGGCCGCTTCATCGAGCTGGGCAAGCGTGATTTCTATGAGAACACCGCCATCGGGCTGAAGCCGTTCCGCAACAATGTCAGCTATTTCGGCGTCGATGCCGACCAGTTGATGCAGCTGATGCCGGCTCTGGCGCGCGAGATCTTTGAGGAAATCATGGCGCTGTTCGCCCAGGGGGCGCTCTCGCCGCTGCCGTACCGGCTGTTTCCAGCCGATGAGGTGACGAGCGCTTTCCGCTACATGCAGCAGGCCCGGCAGATCGGCAAGGTGGTGGTGGATCTCTCAGTGCCCCCGCGCAATGTGCGGGCGGCGGCGGAGCCGGCCCTGCGTTTGCGCGAGCAGGCGACCTATCTGATCACCGGCGGCTTGGCGGGGTTTGGCCGCGAAGCGGCTTGGTGGCTGGCGGCAAGGGGGGCGCGGCATCTGGCGCTGGTCAGCCGCCAGGGCGACGCGGCGCCCGAGGCGGCGCAGACCCTGGCAAAGCTGCGGGCGCTGGGGGTGGAGGCGAGGGCCTTTGCCTGTGACGTGGCCGACCGTCCCGCGGTGGCAGCTTTGTTGGCGCGGCTGGCGGCGGAGATGCCACCGCTGCGCGGCGTGGTGCATGGCGCCATGGTGCTGGACGACGCCGCACTCGCCAATCTGGACGAGGCGCGCTTTGCCCGCGTGCTGGCCCCGAAATTAGACGGCGCCCTGGCGCTCCATGAGTTGACGCGGGACCTTGAGTTGTTCGTGCTGTTCTCCTCGGGCACCACCATGCTCGGCAATCCTGGTCAGGCAAATTACGTGGCGGCCAACGCTGCGCTGGAGGGGCTGGCGCTGGCGCGCCGGCGCGCGGGCCTGCCCGGCTGCGCCGTGGCCTGGGGGCCGATCGAGGATGTCGGCGTGTTGACCCGCAACGAGGCCGCGCGCATCTGGCTGCAGAACAAACTGGGTGTGATGCCCATCGCCGCCGCCCGCGCGCTGGGCGCGCTGGGGCCGCTGCTGGCGCGCGGCGGCGTGGCGGCGGTGATGGATCTCGACTGGCCAGCCCTGGCGGCCTGCCTGCCGCGCGCGAAAGACAGCCGGTTTGATGAGCTGCGCAATGGCTTTGGCAGCAATGAGCTGGCGCATCAGGGCGATCTGCAGCAGCAGTTGAAGAGCCTGCCCGAAGCCGAGGCGCACCAGCTGATGCTCGGCGTGCTGGAGGCCGAAACGGCGGGGATTCTTCGCCTGCCTTTGGAGCGCATCCGCAGCGCGCAGTCGGTATTCGATTTCGGAATGGATAGCCTGATGGCGGTGGAGTTCGCCCTGGCGCTGGAGAAGCGCCTTGGCGTGACCGTGCAGCCGATGCTGATCAACGAGAATCCTAGCCTCGACAAGATCGCGGACCGGCTCCTGGCGACGATCCGCGGCGAGGCCGCCGAGGCGGAGGATGCCGGCGACGTGCTAACGGCGCTGATAGCGCATCATGGGGAGCAAGAAAGCATGCCTGAGATCGAAGGTCTGCTGCAGGGCAAACAGCCGGACGGCATGGAGCGGGCTGCGTGATGGACAAGACCGGCGACAGCCTTAAAGCGCCGCTAGGCGCCTCCTCCCGGGCGCGGTTGATCGACCGCTTCAAAAGCCGCAAAAGCCTGGGGGGCGAGCCATACGCCCCGCTTGCCGGCGCGGCCTCGGTGCCCGAGGCGCTGCTGCGCTTCGACCGGCATCCGGCCTATGAGAGGCTGATGGTCTCGCAGACGGTGGCCAGGCAGCTGCACGTCGAGAACCCGTTCTTCCGGGTGCACGAGACCGCCGCCGGCGCCACCACGCGCATCGACGGCCGGCCCTGCCTGAATTTCTCCAGCTATGATTATCTTGCCCTGAACCGCGACGCGCGGTTAAACGCCGCCGCCGCCCAGGCGATCGAGGAATTCGGCACCTCGGCCTCGGCCAGCCGGCTGGTGGCGGGCGAGCGCCCGGTGCACCGCGCGCTGGAGGAGGCTCTGGCGGCCTTCTACCGCAGCGAGGCCTGTGTTGTTTTCGTCAGCGGTCATGCCACCAATGTCAGCACCCTGGCCAGCCTGTTCGGGCCGAAGGATCTGATCTTGCATGACGCGCTTGCGCATAACAGCATCATCGAGGGCGCGCGGCTTTCCGGCGCGCACCGGCTGAGCTTCCCGCATAATGACTGGGAGGCGCTAGATCGGCTGCTGGCGCAGATGCGCGCGGGCTTCGAACGGGTGCTGATCGCCATCGAGGGCCATTACAGCATGGATGGCGACACCCCGGACCTTGCCCGCTTCGTCGAGATCAAGCAGCGCCACGGCGCGTTCCTCATGGTGGATGAGGCGCATGCGCTGGGTGTGCTCGGGCAAACCGGCCGGGGCAGCGCCGAGCATTGCGGCGTGCCAGAGGAGGCGGTGGATATCTGGATGGGTACCCTCTCGAAGACGCTGGCGAGCTGCGGCGGCTATGTCGCGGGCAGCCGGGCACTGGTGGAGCTGCTGAAATTTACCGCGCCTGGCTTTGTGTATAGCGTTGGGCTGTCGCCGCCATTGGCCGCAGCCTCGCTGGAGGCGCTGAAGCTATTGCAGGAGGAGCCCTGGCGCGTTGCCAAGCTGCGGGAGAATGGGCGCTTTTTCCTCGATTACGCGCGGGCAAGGGGGCTGGATACCGGGCGCGGCGAGGGGCACGCGATCATGCCGGTGATCATCGGCTCCTCACTGAAGGCAACCAGGCTCTCCAACAAATTGCTGGAGGCCGGGATCAACGTGCAACCGATCATTCCGCCGGCGGTCGAGGAGCGGGGGGCAAGGCTGCGCTTCTTCCTCAGCGCCGGGCACGAGACCGAGCAGATGCGCGACGCCATCGACCAGACGGCCCGGCTGGCATGAGCCCGGCCATGAGCATGCAGGCTTAGAGCCATGCTCAAGACCCTGCATACGGCCCTGACCCGCAGTCGGCGCCAGGCTGCGGCGCCATTCGGGGCCAATCAGCCGTCGGCCGCGGACGAGCCACGCTTTCAGCCACGGGAGCTCGAGCGCACGCCGATGCCGCGCCTGCGCGTGCTGCTGCTCGGCACCTGTGTTTCAGAGAATCTGGCCACCACGGCGGATCCGGCGGACTGGGATGTGCAGCACTGGCTGATGGATTTTGGCGAGGCGCCGCCTTTGCCGCCGGTAAGCGCGCAGGGCTGCGACATCGTGGTGGTGCATCTGACCCTGCGCACGTTGCTGGGGCGGGTGCAGCCATGGGGCGACGGCGATTTGTTCCATTGCCGCGAGGGTGAGCCCGCAGAGCTGGCAGCGGCGGCCGGGACATTGCTGGAGACGTTCACGACCCAGCTGCTCGCACGCCTGCCGGTGGATGTGCCCGTGGTCTTCCTCGCCTGCGCCGAGCCGCCGGCGCAGGGCAACGGCCTGCTGCCTGGCGCTTTCCACGAGACCATGCCGGCGCTGGTGCGCGGGCTAAATGAGCGCCTTGCTACGCTGTTGCGCGGCTATGACCATGCGTTCTACGCCGAGATCAACGATCTGCTGCGCTTCCAGGGCAGTGCGCGGTCCTATGATGGCTATTTCGTCCATGCCAGCCACGCCGGGGTGTTACCTGACGTCCCCGAAGGGCGGCGGTTTTACCGCGATGTCTGGGAGCGGATCGGCGCGCTGTGGCGGGTCTGGCACAAGCTTGATCCGGTCAAGCTCATCATCACCGATCTCGACGATACGCTCTGGCACGGCGTGGCGGCGGAAGCCGATGAGATCGTGCCCTTGCAGTTCGTGGAGGGCCGCCCGCTGGGCTATGCCGAGGCGCTATTGGCCTGCAAGCGCCGGGGTCTTCTGCTGGCCATCGCCAGCAAGAACGACGAGGCGGTAACCCGCGAGCGTTTCCACAAGATCTGGGGCGAGCGGCTGCGGCTCGATGATTTCTGCTGCGTGAAGATCGGCTGGCGGCCCAAGCCCGAGGCCGTTCGCGAGATTTTGGCCGAGACCAACATCCTGTCCAAGCATGCGCTGTTCATCGATGATTCGCCTCTGGAGATCGCCGAGATCCGCCACGAGCTGCCGGAGCTGCGCACGCTCACTTTGCCCGCCGAGCGCTGGCGGCATGTGCTGTTCTACGCGCCAGAGACCCAGATACGGCATATCTCCTCCGAATCACAGCGGCGCACCGAGATGATCCACGCCAAGCTGGCGCGCGACGCCGCCGGCGCGCAAATGGACCGTGGCAGCTTCCTGCGCTCGCTGAAGCTGCGGCTCAAGCTGCGCGAGATCCGCGACCGCGCCGACCCCGCCTTCCCCCGGGCGCTGGAGCTGCTGAACAAGACCAACCAGTTCAACACCACCGGCCAGCGCTGGCAGGCGGCGGAGATCGAGGCCTGTTTCAAAGCCGGCGGCTGGTTGCTGACAGCCAACGCGACCGATCGTTTCGCCGATCACGGCCTGATCGGGCTGATGCTGGTGCGCGGCGACGAGATCCTGCAGGCCGTGCTCTCCTGCAGGATGTTTGGCCTCGGCGTCGAAACCGCGATGCTGTGCGCGGTGCAGGAGCGCTTGGCCGCGCGCGGCATGGCCGCGCTGAAGGCGCATTGGCGCGATACCAGCCGCAACCATAGCTGTGCCGGGTTTTATACCGGCCATGGCTGGCAGCCCGGCGCGGCGGGCGAGGGCTGGCTGCGCTCCGGCGCGCCGCCGGACTGGCCGGACTGGATCGAGGAACTGTGAGCCGCAATGAGTGACATGCGACATGGGTGAGATCGTCCTGAATAATGTCTGCAAGTTCTTCGCCATCCAGCATGGGCGGGCGATGCGGCAGGTGTTGAACGATATTTGCCTGCGGATACGGACCGGCGAGCGCTGGGGCATCATGGGGCCGAACGGGGCGGGCAAATCCACGCTGATCAACATCATCAGCGGTGTGCTCTCACCCGATAGCGGCACCGTGCAGCGCGGCATGAGCCTCTCCTGGCCGCTGGCGTTCGGCGGCGCCTTTCAGGGCAGCCTGACCGGACGCGACAATGCCCGGCTGATCGCGCGCATCTATGGCAAGGATGTGCGGGAGACCATCGCCTTGGTGGAGGATTTCGCGGAGCTGGGGCGGTATCTCGACGAACCGGTGAAGAACTACTCCTCCGGCATGAATTCACGCCTGGGCTTCGCGCTCTCGATGGCGGTGGATTTCGACTGCTTTCTGGTCGATGAGGTGATCTCCGTCGGTGATGTCCGCTTCAACCGCCGCTGCGAAGAGGAGCTGCGCCGCCGCGCCAACAAGGCCATGGTGCTGGTCTCCCACCATGCGGACCTCATCCTCAATAATTGCGACCACGCCGCCTTTCTGCAGCATGGCCATCTCAACTTCTACGATAATGTTGAGGAGGCGGTGCGTGCATACCAGGCCATATGAGAGCCAGCCAGCGCGGCGCCTGTCCATCTGGATGGAGCTGCGTCCGGCGCTGGACGGGTTCTACGGCATTCCGCAGGAGACACGCCTGCTGTTCAGCGCCCTCTCGCGCCTGCCGGCGATGCGTCTTTCCGGGCTGCTGCAAATGTCCAAGCGCCCCTTGCGCGGTGGTATTTACGGCAAGGGCGCGGCCAATGCTGCGGCGAGGGCGCAGAAATCATCGGAGGTTGTGGTCTCGCTGAAGGGCCGCTCGGCAATCGACTGGAAGGATGATGTCGGCGATTGGCTGCGCGATCTGGCGCGCGGCGTTTGGCTGCGCTGGCTCGCCTGGTTCGGCGGCGGGCGCATCGCCCTGGGCACGTTCGACACCGCGCCCTTTGCTGATTATCTGTGGCAGGAGCTGTTCGGCCGGACCCTGCCGGTTTCCGAAAAGGCCAAGGTGCTGGCGGCGGCGATGTATCAGGTCTGCCCCGTGCCCTGGCGGCAGATGCATCTGGTGGGCATCGAGCGCGCCAAGCTGCTCGGGCGCTCGCGCTATTCACGTTTGGATACAAGCGGCGCCGACGTTCTGATCGTGCAAACGCCCTATCCCGGCCGCGTGGCTAAGGGCACGATCCTGGTCGTGCATTATCACGACGCCATCCCCGTATTGATGCCGCACACCATCTCCGACCGCGCCTTCCACCAAGCCAGCCATTATCAGGCGCTGGCGGCAAATGTGCGGGACGGCGCCTATTTCGTCTGTGTCTCCGAGACCACGCGCCAGGATCTGATCGGCCTGTTCCCAGAGGCGGCGGCGCGGGCCGTGACAATCCACAACATGCTGCCGGCACATTATTATCCTGTCGAGGCCGAGGCCGAGCAGGTGCCCGGCATGGTGCGCCGCTACATGCACACGCAGTTCACCGGCAAGGCCCGGGGGGGCGGCGGCAAGGCCGGGCAGCCGCAGGTCTGGACGCTGTGCCGCCGCTTCGACAGCGAGGAGGAGCGCGCCGCCTTCCTGCATGCCAGCCTCGGCCCCGGCTCGCGCTTTCTGCTGATGGTCTCCACCATTGAGCCGCGCAAGAACCATGCCCGGCTGCTCGCCGCCTGGGAAATGCTGCACAGCCTGGATCCGCAGCTCAAGCTGATCCTGGTCGGGCATATCGGCTGGGATTACGAGCGGGCGCTCGACGATATGCTGCCCTGGATCGAGGAGGGCAGCCTGTTTCTGCTGCATAACGTGCCTTCGGATAGTCTGCGCCTGCTGTTCCGCCAGGCACTGGTGACGGTCTGCCCCAGCACCGGCGAGGGGTTCGATTTCTCCGGCATCGAGGCGATGCGCTGCGGCGGCGTGGTGGCGGCCTCCGACATTCCGGTGCACCTGGAAGTGTACGGCGAGGCGACAGTTTATTTCGACCCCTACGATACCGCGAGCCTGGTGGCGGCTTTAAAGCCGCTGCTCTATGGCGATGCCGCCGCCGCCCGCCGGGAGGCGCTGCGCGAGGCGGGTGTTGCGCACAGCCTGCGTTTTCTGCCCGAGCGGATCCTGCCGCAATGGGCGGCGTTTTTACATGACATCACCGGCACCGAGGCGGCCACGCCGGAGCCTGACGATGACGCGGACTGAGTTGGCTTGTATAACGCGCATGGTCGGGCGCAAAACGGCGGAACCAACGTGAGATGATGCGTGGAATGTTAAAGAAAGTGGATAAGCTGTTTGTCAGTATCGTCGTGCTGCCGACGACGCTGGCCTTGCTGTATTTCGGGCTGATCGCCTCGCCGATCTATGTAAGTGAATCCAGCTTCGTCGTCTATAGCCCGAACCAGCAGGCGAGCGGCACGGAGCTGGCCGGGTTGCTCGGTACGCTGGGAGGCAGCAACTCCTCCAGCGCTGCGCAAATCATCCAGACTTATACGACGTCCTGGGCGGCGCTGCAGGCTTTGGTGAAGCAGCACCGTCTGCCTGAGGCCTATAGCAACCGTAAAATCGATATTTTCAGCCGTTTTGGCGGGGTGATATATCCGTTTCACGACATGGTTTGGCTGTGGTGGTATTACAAACAAATGGTCAATGATGCGATGGACAGCAGCACCAGCATCAGTACCCTCACAGTGAAGGCCTATACACCGCAGGATGCGCAGGCGATCAACGCCTTTTTGCTGGCACGGAGCCAGGGGATCGTTAATGATCTGAACGCCAACGCCCGCGCCAATGCGATCGACTACGCGCAGCAGGATGTGCAGAGCGCCACCAACATGCTGCAGGATGTCACCCAGCAGTTGGCGCAATACCGCAACGGCCAACGCGTGTTTGACCCGACCGCGCAGTCCAACCTTCAACTGACGATGGTGGGGCAGTTGCAGGCCAAGTTGATCAACGAAAACGACCAGCTTTACACCCTGCTGGCGCACACGCCAGATAATCCGCAGGTGCCGCTCCTGCGCAGCGCCATTAAATCGCTGCAGGATCAGATCGTTAACGAACAGGCGCAGGTCACCGGCTCCGACCTCTCCTTGGCGAGCAAGGACCCGGGGTATGAGCATCTTCAGGTGCAGCAGCAGCTAGCGCAATCCTTGCTGGAGGCCGCCGTGACCTCGTTGGAGCAGGCGAATGCGACCGCGCAGAAGCAGGAACTGTATCTGGAGACCATCAGCCCACCGAACCTGACCGACGCGCCGCAGGAACCCAAGCGCCTTGAGGATATCATGGCCACACTGATCGTCACCCTCATGCTCTGGGGGATCGCGCGCATCGTGATTGGAGGGGTACGTGAACACCACGGCCAATGAGAATCTGACGCTCGCCGAGCAATGGCAGATCCAGCGCCGGGTTATCTGGGCACTCATCCTGCGTGAGACGGTCACGCGCTTTGGCCGCGAGGGGCTGGGGATCCTCTGGATCATCGCTGAGCCAGCCTTATTTGTTGTCGGCGTGATGCTGTTGTGGTCGATATTCGACAAGGGTTATACCAATGGCATTTCCGCGGCTGAATTTCTCGCGGTCAGCTATCCGACATTGCTGTTCTGGCGCAACGGCACGGGGCGGGTCGTTAAGGGAATCGAGGTCAACAGGTCGTTGCTGCATCATCGCCCGGTCCGGCCACTCGACATCATCTACGCACGCATTATCCTGGAATTCACCAGCAGCGCCGCGGTATTCTTTTTTTTGCTTCCGATCTTTATTTTCATTGGCGTCTGCCATTGGCCGGCGGATCTGTTTGTGATGGCTGTTGGCTATCTGATGGTTATCTGGTTTTCATTTGCTTTTGTCATGATCATGGCGGCATTGGCCGAATTGAGTGAAACGGTCGAGAGAATTTCCCACATTATTTTGTACTTTATGCTTCCCATTTCAGGGGCGTTTATACCCACATACGTGCTGCCAGAGCCTTACCGCGACGATCTTCTGTATTTCCCATTGGTAGATTGTGTTGAAATTTTCCGTCATGGTTACTTTGGTAGCAGGATGTTGACCTATTACCATGTGGGCTACACGGTGTTTACCCTGCTGGCGGCAACGCTATTTGCCTATTGTCTGACATTGGTTTCCATCAGCAAACTGCGGTCACGCTGATTGGATATCATGATCCAAAATCATTCGTACAGTGAAGGCCGGTTTGAGAGGAGCATAGATGAACTCATGTTTCAGCAAGTGCTGGATGACTTCATATCAACCTGGTCATGAGGCATCGCCCCGGACACGCCGGAACTAAGTTGAAACCGCTCTGAGGCATCGAGCCGATGCTTTTAAAACGGTTTTAAATCAACTACATGTTCATAGAATTTGTTGGTAATATCAAAGTTTTAAGCGGGAATACGGAACATGAAGACCGATGACAGCAAAAGTCAAACATTGGCTATGCCTAAGCTTTTGAGGCCATGTATTTATATCGATGTCCAGGATTTAGTCGAATATATTTCGCACAACACGACTTATAGTGGCATACAGCGTGTCGCTGCACAGCTCCTGAAATATGCTTACAGCAATCCAGATGAGCATGTGGCTCCGGTACTCCCTCGCGTTAAAGCGGGGGACATGCAGCTTCTGCCATTTGATCTGTTTATTGGTATGTTGAAGACAATCGAGGACGGCACCGCGACCCGTGCTTCGCTGGATGAAGCCTTGGCCGAAATCACGGAGACCTCTAATTTTGTTCAACCGCGCCCGGGTGAAACATATTTCATACCCGGCGCGTTTTGGATTTATGAGAACCACGATCATATCGTGGAATGGAAGAAGCTTGGGGTTTTTGTCGCTCTTTTCATTCACGATCTAATACAGATTTCACATCCAGAGTATGTTAACGCCGATGTCAATCAGCGTTTTCTGCGGAGTTTTGTGAATATGGTTCCCCTTGTTGATCATATCATAACAAATTCTGAGTATGTCGCAGATGACGTCCGTAATTTCATCAAGGATTATGTTGCCGTATGCCTGCCTAAGGAGATTCCCATCGCGGCAGCGCCTCTGGCGACCGAACTTCCTGTACAAGCTGAGGGTAAGATCGTTGATGTTTCCAGTCAAATTCGGCGGATTGCATCGGAACCTTACGTGTTGTGCGTCGGTACAATGGAAATTCGTAAGAACAACCTCTATCTTGTTAAGGTATGGGAAGAATTGCGCCGCCAATTGGGCTCCAATCAAATGCCCAATCTCATCTATGTCGGCAAAAAGGGATGGGATAACGAACTGTTCTTCGATTACGTTGAGCGGCGCGGATATCTCGATAATTGGATCTTCCTCTTCGAGCGTATTTCCGACGTCGATTTGTCATATCTTTACGAGCATTGCGCCTTCACGGCTTATGTGAGCTTTGCTGAAGGCTGGGGGCTGCCGGTCGGCGAGAGCCTCGTTCACGGCAAGCTCTGTGTGACCTCGAACGTCACATCGATGCCCGAAGTCGGCGGCGAGTTTGCGGCTTATGTCAATCCATACGACGTCCGAAGCGGTATCAGCGTCTTTGGGGATTTGTTGAAGGACGCCGAGCGGGTAAAGGCCGCCGAACAGAAAATTTGCGATCACTTTAAAGTTAAAACCTGGACGGAATTCTCGTCCGAAGTTTTTGGGTTCCTAAATGAAACGAGGCACACCGTTCTGCGTGACGTGTTTTGCCGCATTCCGGCCGGCGTGACGGCATCTGTCGGTGATAAAGAATTGCTGAGGCTTAACGCTGAAAAGCGGCCGCTAATTAATGGCCGCATGGCGAGGACATCTGGGTGGCAACCGATTGAAGACTGGGGATGCTGGGCCGCGAAGCGCGAAGCGCTGCTGGAATTCGCATCTGATCTTATGCCCGGTCGGAAAGTCAGATTATATCTGGATATGACTCTGCCTGGAGATATGCAGACCGCGGAAGTGATTATTAAAACGCAAGGGATAGAAAACCAGAATATTTTTGTTACGAGATCGCAGGCATGGTACGCCTGTGACATGATTGTCAATGATAAAGGCAATATTTCCCTTTCCTTCGTATCGGTAGGCAAACCTTATGGATTGGATGGGCGCGGTTGTCTTTATTTCGGGTTGAGACGGATCAGTTACCGCCCTTATGATGATATCGCGGCGCGAGTAGCGTTTCTTGAGAGCAATAATGGCGTCAGGGATGAAGTTATCGTTCTTCAAACCACCGAGACGAGCAATAAGCAAAATCCGAATCCCTCTATTGAAATTGGCGATGAGAGAGGTTTTCATCATACACCTCTCCGGAGCCATGATGCGCTGGCCGTGATGTTCTCTGTGGATGATACCGACATCACTGTCGGCCAGCTTGGTCTTTTCCGATGGCTGAGGCACAATTACCATTTGGCACGCGCGCGCGAAAATTCGCGCGCCAGAAATTGGAAACATGGTGCACGGCACTACGCCGCCTTGATTCGTAATGGCACGATGACCGCCAAGAGCTGGGTACAGTATGGGCATATGCTGAACGAGCAAGGTCAGTTAACCGTGGCTGCAGTGGCTTATGCGGCTGGTTACTATCTTCTGCCTGATGATGAAGATGTCCGCTGGCATTACGAAAACAGCGTTGAGCGTTTGAAGAAAAATCCTGCTGCGCTCGAATCTTAGAATTGCAAATGTACCAAGCTTGCGAGGTAACCGGCGGGCCGCGCGGAGAATTTTGAAGCCATATCATACATGAGTTCCGAAGATCGCAGCAATTCTTGCGGTCTCGGTCATCACGACTGCAGCCCAGAAAGTGACCCTGATCGCCACTTTCATGACGGTGATGCCGCCCGTCTCCGCACCCAAAGCACCTAGCGCGCGTGGGGCTGGTGGGACAGCCACGCGCCAAAACAGAGGCTTATACCAAAGGTCATTATTTATGACCGTTGGTATAATGCGCGCCAAAACATGAGCTAGAGCGATTCCGATTGATCGGAAATCGCCCTCCAGATATGTTTTAGAGCCGGATGACATTCTGTGGGATCGCAAAGCGATTCCACAGAATGTCATCCGGCTCTAATCAAAAAATTGGCGGAGGGGATGGGATTCGAACCCACGATACGCCTTGACAGCGTATAACGGTTTAGCAAACCGCCGCCTTCAGCCTCTCGGCCACCCCTCCGCAATGCACCGCGGGCACTTTTGCCTAATAGGCGGCCTGCGGGCGCAGGTAAAGCCACGCCGGCAAAAACCCCTCACCGCCGCCGCCCGGCCAGCGCAGGCACCTGGAAAACACCCATTAACATTTTGAATTTACACAAAATCCTGAAACCACGGCAGCCAAAATTGCTGCACTGCAAAATTTTTCTTGCAAGCCCGCCGCCATTGCCCTATATCAATCATGCAGGGTGAGTTTCTCCCCTGCTTCTTGGACGTTTCCTCCCTAAACTTGGCGGCGCTTCGGCGCCGCCTTTTTTT
>Ga0116231_10002128_pt1 | contig 41430 bp, 23 predicted proteins | sample S1TSphgellanicum_2_FD_89695 | JGI IMG/M metagenome (GOLD analysis project Ga0116231, IMG submission 89695) | Host-associated microbial communities from peat moss isolated from Minnesota, USA - S1T2_Fd - Sphagnum magellanicum MG | ecosystem: Host-associated > Plants > Peat moss > Unclassified... | reverse complement strand
TCTGTGTCAGTTAAACTGCCCGGACCTTTTTTTTTTTTTGCTCGAGGGGTGCTTTATGCACCGGGTTCACACTAGTACTCTATAATTAGTGTAAACACAATAAATATCCTTGCCTCCACAGGCAAGGCCAACAAATACCCCCTATATAATGGGTCTGCGTTACTACCTCCCTACTCAAGTAGGAAAGTACAAAATTTGGCCTTGGCAGCTGATTCTGCCTACGAATATTCCAAATTGGCAAGTATGGAACTTTGTGTACTAAAGAGTGGGCCATAGGCTGTGGATTCTACCCAGTAAGCATGCCTTGGGTGAGCCTGGTGTGTGCTTTTACATGGCAGAATCTGTAATCTACAGCCTGCTCTTTGGTGTTAAAAGGCAGGGAATGCTGGAGACCTGCAAGGTGAACACTACAAAATCCGCCAACCATACAATTAATCAGCAAGGTGGGCCAATTCTGCAGCCGTAAAGAGACTGAAAAAGGGCCGAAATCTGCCAGCGATGACTTGAATGACTAATGGAAAGACCTGGCAGACTTTCTGTAATGAATTTGGAGGGCATGTTAACCAACATATTTTTTTTCCTCTGCATTGCACATGCACTTTACGGATCAGAGGTGGGCATTATGCTCTTGCGGCAGGTGTTACACTTTCTATAATGTTCGTGCTCTTTATGAGTCTTTCTGCAATACTATGGCTCTGTTGCATTTCTCTTAGTATATATGGACAGGTTATAATGTGTCAGAATTCTCTCCATGTCGTCAAAGGCTTGGTCCGTCTGTGTTTTGTAATAAGAGGTAGCTAAGCTAAAGGTCGAGGGCTTTACCAGAATAATGGCCCTTGCGAGGTAGAGCCAAGCAGAGCCCAAATCCGGTAATGCCTTTCATTTGAGGGTTTCAACATGTATAAAACACATATCTGTGTTCTATTTTATTTTTATTTTTAAATTTCTAAAATTTAAACTTTTAATAAATAAGGGGACAATAGAAAGCCCAACAGGCATTATGTATTAGGTAACTGGTGAGAAGAGCCGGATTACCAAATATAGTCTTGGTGCAAATGTGCTGAGACTATTTTGGTAATCCAGCTCCTCTTGTTGGGTACTGGGCATAATTGGTTTCTGGACTAAAAACTAAAGGAGAGAAGGGAGAAAATTATGTTCTTCTGGACCAATGAGAAAGTGACACGTTGGACAATGCAGTCCAAATAGTGGTTACACAGGGTGTAAAGCCCACGGACCTGACACAGAAAGCCCACAGCGCTATACCACTGGGTAAAGATGTCTCCAGATACACTGTTGGAAATGATGGAGTGTTTTATGTCCAAGACTAAGGTCTCATCAAAAGATGACAGGGTTCTTGAGTCGGACAGAGACCCTTCCAGAATGTTTGGTTTGTGCAGGCTTGAGGTAATAGACCTTGGGACAGCCACCTCAAATCCTGGAATGGTCGAAAAATAGATATACTCTCCTCCTCCTATGTACTAAAGGAGGGTCCCAAATGGAAAGAGAGGAGGGTCCGGGATGGAAAGCCACACAAACATGAATCCAACAAACAAAAAGGGTGTTGTTAGTTGTTACAGACGACTTTTTCTTTCTTTTGGGGAACATACTTTTTTCAACTTGGCCTCTGTGCGGGTGCTTAATATCAAGCTCCACAGAAGGAGGAGGTCTCTTCGTGCCTGAGATTTATTGGCCTTGCCTACCAAGGCTAGGGTATTGTCTTTAGATTCGTCATAGCGTATAATAGCTTAACAGATTTTGGCTCCTAGGTAATAGGTCTATTTTTATATGAGGATTTTTGAAAGATGATATTTTGGTTTGTATTGAAAACTTGAGATTAGTTATAGAGATGGGAGATGGTGACTATGAATGTCATTAGTTGATCGGCAGATGTAATTGTGAAATTTAGTGTCACTTTTAAGATCCTTAAATGTAGAAGGACACCACTTTTTTTCAATGGTCATGAAAATTATAACACATTTGGGCATAATATGGATCGTTTTATTAAGGAGTGGGTTGATCTTTTTCATGATAGATAATTAGGAGGTCATTTATTTTTGTCTTTTTGTATTTAATTTTTTAAAATAATGTATTAATATTGTTTTTCAACGTGTTTTAACTTTTATTATAGAGAGAAAGATTGTGTTAATAGGAGATGCTTGTTCTAAACCTCCTATTATTACTAAATCTCATGATTTGCATGTAAGTGACATTAGAGAGGCTATGGGTGAGATAGCTTTTTACCACAAGAGGGATTAGCTTTCTCCTTTCTTTGGTTCCTGCAAATTATGTGTCTTTTGACCTTTCTTTGGTCTTCCCTTTTGTCTTCCCTAGCAATTGATTTTTATTGTGATCCTTATTTCATTATAGAGTTATAATATCTTGAAGGATTTTGGTTTCTTTTAGAGGATTTTTTGAAGATTAAATTTTTGCATGGTGAAATATTTTAATTCCCATAATTCTTCTTTTGCCTTTAGATATTTTTTAATGTAAATGGCAAGGCCAGAGTGTGATGGACCCCTTGTTATCTTTCAATCTAGGGCTGTAGTCTGTTTCAAGTTTGAAGTGCCGTATAACCATTATTCTACTCCCCAGCTTGGGCTCTCTACTAACACCATTGGTTGCACGACGACAGATAAATCATTGTGACATATCCAAGTGGGATGCCCCTGACTCTGTCCCCAGATTTGCTTTTTTACTTTGCTTTGTATGGAGTCTGGAGTCTGCACCAATGTTCTTATGGACATTAAAAAACAAATGATGGAACCCTGCCAAACTTTATAAAAGAAAAAAGCACCCACAGTGAACCAACACCCACCAGCACACCCTGAAGGATGGATGCTAAGTGGTCAGGAAACAGTTTTCTGTTGGGTTCCAGCTCACTATCTAACCACGGTGGTTAGCTCAGGTGCTTTTTTTCACTACCTACCCACTAACAACCCACAAGCAGGTTGTTACAAGGTAGGTAGTAGAAACAACCCTAAACCATGTTTAGACCATCTACTTACCTTGTAATTGCCTATTTTCCTACCTATCTACCTATATATGAGACCTATTTCTTACAGAATTAGTTATCAAGGTGAAACCAAATATTAACTCAGTTGAGATTCATCCACAACTGAGTAATAATGGACATCCAGTGGATGTGCCCTGGTGGATGCTGGTTCACCCTGCCCCCCAGAAGGGAAAAGGAAGGAAGGAAGGGAGGGAGGGCATAAATTGATAATTCATCCTTTTGGCAAGGGTCTATGTTTCCAAATTATGTATAGCTGAATCCAGAACTCTGAATTTAGAATATTAAAAAAAATTCCAAAAAATTCTGGATTTTTCATCTTTATTTTTTTTGGGTTGAAAATCAAACTATGGTCACACACAGTATTTTTCTGGGCGAAGTTTTGCAATTTTTTAAAACCTGCAAATATGATCTTGACACATACAAAGGATTCTTGTGAAAAAATGGCCCTAATTTCCCAGATTTCCAAAAAAAAAAGATTAATAATTGCCAGATTTCTACAATTTCCAGCAGGTAGCCAAAAATATAAAAATCTTCTTAAATTTTTCTACTTTCATATTGGGTCTATAGCCAGATTTGGCTAAATCTTCTTGTGGATGATTGCCAGTTTGGTTACACATCACAAATTGTAGGTAATCACACCATCAGTCAGTTGCCAAATCATAGCTAGCCTTGTACCCCATTTTACCTTGAACCCCACACATGCCAACTGACTTGCTGTGGTTGGAGTTTTGTTGTTCTTTATGTGTTCATGGTTGGAAGCTTAACTGAGGTTAGATCCTACCACAACATACATGGATGGAAATAGCACCAAAGGACACTAGCTGCTACATTCCCCAAGGCCTTCAAACCAAAACTTGACCAACCATGTGTATGGATGCATGAATAGATGAATATATATACATGCACGGAAAGGATATAAAATGCATTATGACATGCCATAGGAAAGGATTAATCCATGTAGAAGCCTTCACCATGAGTAAACAACACATGGGACCAAGGAAGGTATGTGGTGTGGGTGTAGGGGGTGACCAAGTAAAGACTTCTTGAATGTAGTAATCAGGGTTAGTGCAAGTTTAAACCCATATATCATGTAAAGTCCCTTGAATATTGGGGGCTTTTACAAAATTCAAAGTGATTGTGGGTTAAATCACCATTAAGCCGCCATGCTAGATGTTACCCAATATAGCCCTCAAACTGTAGTGGGGGTCATCAGGTCAACTAATCACTAGGTATCTTGGGTTAGAACATGAGATGGAGAGTTACACAACCATATTGCCTGGGCTACTATGGCAATCAAGAAGTGACTATGTCTATAGCATTCAAACTCAATCAAACCTATTGTGTGTATATATATATGTATAGTTCAAATTTCATGTCTTCAAAATAGTAGTTTTGAATCTTTTGGATAAAATTAGAGGTTTTTAAAAATTCACACGTACACATGTTTATTTCACATGTGCATTGAATTATATTAATAATATATACACATTCAATGCATATTACACAATCTTCATTATCATGGGTTTTAGGAACTTCATGATAAGTCCATATCTAGTGTTTCTTGAATTTGTATGAGGTGTTACATACACAGACATCCATTCATTTGGCATAATGCTTTAAATTTATGTTGGTAGCCTCCACATTTTATATTTATTTCTCTTATCATTAGATGAAAGGGCTTGCCTTTCTCACGAGTTTCGGTAAGAGTGTTTGAAGTTCTTATTTGGAGACAATGTTGGGAACATTTTGATATGGCAACACCACAGGTGATTATTCTAGTGAGTGTGGTACACTTCTGAATGCAAGAGTGGGTGGCATCCTCCATAGAAGGATAGCAAGATGTACTTGATATCTCAATAAGTGAGCGGCAGCCTTTTTCTCATTCGAGAAATTTCGCCAAAAAGAGAAATTAAAAAATAATAAATAATAAAACTAGGCAATTTTGGAAGTTTTCAATCGCCAAAAGCAAGGGAAAAAATAGCAAAAATCACCAGATTTCTATACTTGGTTTTTAATTTCTAGCAAAAAGATACAGAAGGATGATTAAAGATTTGTATTTCTTATTTGGTTTATAGCCAGATTCGGCTAAATCTTCTCAGGGATGATAACCACTTTTTTCTGCATCTTCCTATGAATGATGTGCAAATCCACAGTTTCTTAAGTTCAAAAAGCTTTTGCAGTTTTTTAGCTTGTACAAAATGGAGGAAGGTCAAACTGCAACCTCTCCAGCTTTTTGAATGGCAACTCCCATGGTTGAAATAAATTGTTCGGGATTTCAAGAGATGCTAGGGGCTAAGCAATTTGAGAATGCAATGGGGTTTTTCTGGAATTGCAACAAGCCTGAAGCATAAATCCTGATGAGTTCAAAAATTTTCTTCCAACCAGCTCCCTGCATGTGCTCATTTACAAGTGTTTGAAGATTGCAGGGGTGTTTATGAACAAGTCATTCAAAGCAGATGCCAGTCCAATGTGTATTGTGGGGGATGGCTTCATTGACATGCATGCAACATGCAGGAGCATCATGAACACTAAACCCTAAACCCATGAACAATCAAACAATGCTAGTTTGTGCCAGGTATGAAATTTCTCCTGCATGACATTAGCTAAATGACAAAAAAGTTCTCTCATTTGTATCACCATCAGGACTTTTTGCTGTGAATATGCTACAATTCCTTGCACCCATTGCAATCAGCTTCTTGGTGCTACACTCACCATTGCTAAGTTAATTGCAAAGATAGTGTGATAAGGGATGTCAATGGCTCCATCAATTCCAAGGATGGTCGTGTCAGTCCATCCAGATATTATTGTTTGTGATGCCAGCAGTCCATCTTGTGCATGGGTTCTGTTCTTTTGCTTATAGGCTGTGTCGATCCTTTACGTTCAAAGCGATACTCAAAGGTTCAGGGTCTGTTTCTTGAGAGGACCCCACGTGGAGCAAAAATCTGATTATTGTCGTGATATGGAGAGAAGCTAAGTTCTGTATCTTGATGTTGTGAATGGAAATGTGCTCAATGCAAAAATGCTCCTAGGTTTGGCAAAGATGTTTCTATGCAGCTAGGAACTTGCTTGTTGGAATCAGTATGTAATGGAGAACTATGTGATCATATCATGATGCAGAAAACAAGGGCAGGTGATAGGAATAAAACAGTTTCATGAATTGTGGAGGACTAACAATTTCCTTGTGCAATGTTGGGGCAATTTGCATTGTGAGAAGTGGTGTGGCCTCTTGTGAATTGATGTTTATCACAGTTTCCAATCGAGCCACTATTGTCAGGACACGTCCAAATGTCTTGTAATATTAATGGATAGAAAATTTTGAGCTCCCAGTCCATTGGACACACTAGATGGTGATACCACTATTGTGCAGATATATCACTACATTGTGGGCCTTTTCCACTTGTATTTTAGTTTGAACATAGCTTTTATTGGCCACATGCAATCAATGCTTGGAAGCAAAGGTCATAGCAAAGCACAACAATAGTAGAAATCAGAATGCACTCCTATCAGACAGATAGCCAATAAAGGTTTAGATGCCACAACTCCACTGATCACAGAAATCAAAGAATTGCACATTTTCATTACCAAATTCAGTTTCACTGCCCAAAGCCGAAACAACTTGCTCAGGAAGCTTTTGTACATTGATCAATGGGTGTTGATATGGTTAACCAAGACTAGTTTGTGGCCCTTGTGGATCTTGGCACAAACCAAGGCTACCACTACACTGGCTCTCATGGGGATTATGAATGCTAGTACCTGTGGGTTGTGTCGGATTATGTGATTACAGCAAACACTAGTGAACCATTCACTGGAAACCCATCATGACTCAGACTTTGTGGTTTATCCACAGCTGAATTACCTTGGTAAACTATCCTGCAAACCCTCTACTTCCACCTCACACTACTTAGGTGACCACCTTTGTAAGTGGGTAAAGGTGCCATCACACCTAATGGTAGCCTTGTTAGTGCAACAAGGTTTCAGATTGGCATACTTGATTATGATATGTGCAACATCTTTTTTTGCACTATCCATTCACATGGAGGTTGGGAGAGTGGCTTACCAAATTATGATTCCAGTGTCCACCATTTAATTCACACTAGTTGTTAGTGTTAATGTCTTGTTCTACTATTTTCAACTCCTTCCAAAGGGTCAAGTGACAATCCTCTCATTTTGTTTGTGCTCTCTGAAGTTTGGTCTAATCTCTTATAGTTTTTGCTTTTTGAAGCTAGTTGTTTGCAACTATTTTCACGTGCTTATGAAGCTTCAAAGTTCTTGATGACAATCCTCTTTTCTTTATGTTTGTGCCTTTTGAAGATTTGGTCCAATCTCTTACATGTTTTGCTTTTTGAAGCTAGTTGTTTGCACAACAATTTTCATGCACTATTGAAGCTTTAGAATTCTTGGTGGTGATCCTCTCCTCATTTTGTTTGTGCTTTCTAAAGCTTTGATCTAATCTCATACATTTTTTCCTTTTTAAAATTAGTTGTATGTGATGTATTTCATGCATTCTTGAAACTTCAAAGTTCTTTGTGATGATCTTCTTTCATCTTGTTTGTAATCCTTAAAAGCTCTAGTACTAGTGCTTTTTGAAATTACTTTTTGCTTTTTGAAGAATTTTTGTTCACATTTTTGTTTTTTAAGTTGTTTGTTTTGTGTGTGGTCATCTAAAATTGGTTGTTTGATTGTTAGTGTGGCTCCAAGCTTTGTTTGCATCTTTGTTTTCTAAGCTTGTTTTGTGTGCATGTCATGTAAGGTTAGGTGGTCAACCATTCATGTGATTTCAACCTCCAACATTTCATTTGTTGCAACTCATTGTCAAAGCTCTTTGTGGAGAGTTATAGTTTTTCATTTTCATATGTTTGTTTTGTTGTTTTTTCATGGTTTCAAAATTAGGTTTGAATTGTTTTCATGGTTCCTTAGGTTGAATTTTTTTTTATTGCATTGTGTTGTTAGTTGAAATGTTGGAAGACATTTCACATGGGGCAAGTCCTACAACTTTTGGCTTTCGTAACAATGTCATTATCAAATGCCAAGAGCAAATCACAAAGTTTAGGTTAATTGTTGCATTTGCATTACATTACATGAGTATCAATTGTTGAGTGCATTTCCATGTTGCCATCTAATTCAAGGCATTGCATGAAGCCTAGGGGTACTACCTAATTCTTTATAAGTTTCTTTTGACAAAGTTGATGATGAGAGTGAGTGGAGAACTTGAATACCATGACCAAAGTTTTTTTGTTCAATATTGCAAACAATTTAAAACCTATCATACGAAAAGAAAATGCAAAATACATGGAAGTTGTTATGTAAAAATCCAAGTGTGTTGTAGGTAAGTCTATGTTAAGTAACCCATTGCACATGTAATCATTATTGAATAACATGCTTATAAAATTTACAATTTAATTTAGGATTCAATATTTCTCATATAACTTATGTATTGTGACGTAATACACATTCAAGAATGATAGATAAAAATATTAATATTTTCTATTCAGATTTGATGATGAAAAAATAATAATTTAACACTTGTAAACACTCTTGAATGCTTAAATAAATCAAATAAAAATTCTCAAAATTGATCTAACTTTTGGGGGAAAATTTCATATTATACAAATTAAATAATTATATTTTACATGGTTTGGGATCATCATTTGGATTCAAATTATGAATGAATTGTCATGTTGCAAATTCAAATATGTAATTTTAAAATGAAATGTAAAATATAAAAATAAAATTTTAGATTTTAAAATGTAATTCAAAACTACATTTTGTGCAATGGTTGCATGCCACATCACCTTTCAATGCAAACTCCTTACAGTTGGGTTTTTGGAAAAAAAAGTTAGGCGTTGATCTTTTTACCATCGATTTGCCATTATGCAATTTATAAAATTTGTTATGGTGTTAACTTCCTCACTTGTAATGAACTATTTGTAATTGGGAGGTTGATTGTTTCACTTCTTCTACATGAATTTGTCTATGTTAATTTTGTTTGCACCCTAGTTTGATCAATTAGCTTGAAAGAGTGATGGTAATAGTTGTGGAGGAATTCCAAACCTAGTCTGATTTTCCAATGTGGAAGGTGTAGTTGACAATACATGTATCCATTGTTAAATCTCATTTGGTTCAAATGTAGGCTCCTTTTAATATATCATAAAATAGGTGATTATAGCCTATGGAAGTTGATCTTTATATATTTTATAAAACATGTGAGATAAATGGGTAACTTTTGGTGTGCTATGAAGTGATATAATATATATATATATATATATATATGAAATGTATTAAATCTAAGATATTTTAAGTATATGAACTCATAATTTGAAATATTAAACACCTTATTTACATTTAAGTAAATGTAATTTTCCTTTTTCCAATAAGTAGCACTATATTTTTACCACACTATTTGGAAATAAATGGAAGTAGCTTCCCTTGGGGTACAATTTATAATGGTTCAACAAATTGTTGATTGTAACAAAAGATTTTTTAGGTGGAATGGGATCCTTTTTGGTCTTTTGAATTATGATTTCATTCAAAGAGGAACGCCAACATACATTCTTTGAATCAATGTTGAATAGGAAACACAAAAGGGGTTGTCTAGATCTATTGTTGAGGACACACAAGTGGAATATTAAGGACTTTTCAAGAATTATTAACCACATATAGCTTGCATGTGTTTTTTTTCCTTGATGTTTTTTCTTGCTATTGTTTCCTACATAATTTGCTTGGATTTGAAAATGAATTTAACATATAGAGGTTGATATCAATCATTGAAGTAAATGTAGTTCAATACACAAGTGGTGAATAGGTTCAAGGACGTATGTGACAAACAAAAATTTCATTCAAATGAAAGGCAAGGGAGATCTAAAAATATAATGTGGAGGGAATTGACCAACTATCTTGGGTGACAAAGAACTAGCTCATGAACAACATAGAAAAGTTATATAATTAAACCTTTCTTAAATTGAACCAAGATTTGCTAGCATAGTTTAAAAGTTGTTCAATATATGTTTTATTGGGTTACCAATTATCATTATAAATTTGAAATTTCTTCATGGAACAATTAGACAATTGAACATTAAGTTTTTCAAAATGTAAATTTGGTGGATGATTGTTGTAGTTGAAATTTGTTATATTAGCATGGTTTGTTGTCAACACCTTGTTTTTATGGAACATTAATTTTTGCCCAAAAAAGAAAACCATCAATTTTTAAGTTGCATAATGATGGGTTCAAACATTTTTTTTGTCTTTTTTGGGTGAAGGGATGGGGCATGGTTAGGAGGGGGGGGGGAGTATTCATTAGATGTGGATATGACTTGGATGTTAATTGTAGCCATGCCCAAATTCATCCACCCATGTCGTTTGGCAACAAAATAATTAATTAATTAGTTTTAGGCAACTTTTGAAGTTTTTTAATTTGGGGCAATTTAAAGGGCATTTGGCCAATCTACAAGATGAAATCAACTTGGTGAATTAACAATGTAGCATTAATAATTTGGCAATGAGGAGTTGGTGATATGATAATTTGGACTTGGTAATTTAGCAAAATCAACTTGGCAAATTGGTAAAGTGGATGTCAACCTATCATTTTGGCAAATAGGACATGTCAACAAAATGAAACATCTCAAATCTAAAAAGTCAACTTGGAAAAATAATTGAACAAATGGTGTTCCATCGAACTTCATAAGGGTCAAAGTAGTATTGTGTGCAACACTTGCATGGTTTTATCACAAGGTTGAAGACAAATGTGGATGAAACTTTTACAGTGCTAATAAGATAGTAGGAATCACACCCATCAAGTTAGGTGAGTTTGAAATATTTTAGAAATATTTCCATTTATAAGTTGAAAGAAATCATTACATATTTTTTATGATTTAAAAAATGTGGCTCCAAACAAGAGTTAAGAATCCAATGTGTTTACTTGGGATGAAGGAATATTGTCCTTTTGAAGTCTTTTTGCCAAATATGTTTTTTTTATAGAGAGGATTTTTTGAATGAAATCTTTTGTAATTTTTTATTATCATATTTACAATTGCCCCAATATGTCATATATTTTGTGTTAATCATTTAAAAACTAAATATGAAAATTTTTAAATGCACAAATTTTGTTAGATTTTGCATTTTGTTTTAAACATGATCACAATTTCAAATCACACCTAAACATTTTGACATTTTAAGCTTTAGTTTCTGTTATTATAAGTTACAACTTTGTTTTAAACACAATATACATTGCATTACATGTCATAAAAGACTCATGAACTTTAAATAGATTCTAAATTTCAAAAAGCACAAAATTGAACTTTTTTTTATGTTTTGAGTGTTTTTGAGACATGTCGAATAGTCCCCCATTACTAAATGTTTTTTGAAAATTAAAATTTTGTATCATGAAGGGACCTTTTATGAAAATAATGTAATTGAATGAAATTGTTAAGTATCTTTTCCTCAAACCAAAATTCAAAATTGGAACATGTAATGATTCAATTTAAAATTCATAACATACATATAAGTGATTAAGCACAATTTTCCATGATTAACATGTCATTAAAATGGCATTAGATAAACATTTGTAAAAACAATTGCAAAAAATTGACCTTTTCACATAAATTCGATTCATTTGAATTCATTTTGACCCATATTACATTATATTATGTAAAGATATGTTAAAAAAATCTCCCTTAAAATAAAACATTTATTATATTTTTGATGAATGTTTTTGAATACTTTATTTTCATTAGATTTATTCCAAATCATATCACATGTTTTTGTAATCTATGGGCAACATATTCATGTAAACAAATTAACCATTTTCATAATTAAATTATTTAAAACCCAAAAACATAAAATCAAAGTAAATGTTACATTTGGTTTGGTTTTTATTAATATGATTGCACCTTTTAGTGAAAAATATATAACTTGTGGTAGTATAGTTATTAATGTCAAATGAAATTAGATTTATTTGTTTTTTATTTTTGCTATATGTGACATGTGATTTGCAAATCATAACATGCAAAATAGTTATGCAAAGCCACATAGTGCATCATGTTGATGCATGTGAAGTTTGAGGGGGAGAGTATAACACAATCTTGCCCATTTTATACACATGCTCTATAGTAATTGTAACAAAAATGACACACCCCCAAACTCATTGAAAGACTCAAATGCAAGTCCAAAAGTGAAAATAACAGAAGAGGAAAAATTTGGGGTACATTCCTTAGCTTGTAGCAATTCAGGAGTAAGAAGGGCATGCTGGAGCTCCAGGATGGGAATTAGGAGGAGTGATTAGTGAGTCAATTATTCACATGACTTTTCACAAACTAAACAACAAGTTGGTTAGTGCATAATTGGAGCATTTTTGTTGCAAAGACAAGCCATGGGCATACATGGACTTACAAGATTCACCACGGCCCAAACTTGGGCAAAGCCACCACCTTCCCCCCTTATAGTATTCTTTATGATTGGCCATGGGGGTTGCACCCAAATGTCATTTTTCTTGGGACTCCCACGTTGAAAATCTCGAAATTCTCGAAATTGAGACTTTCGCCACTTTGGAGGCCCATAATTTTTTGTGCAAACCTCTGATGGAGGTGAGGTTTGAAACAAAGTTATAACCGTCATTAAGAGCTTTCCAATTGCATGCACATAATTCATGGCAATTCTAGATTTTAATGGTTAGGAGTAAAATTTACATTTTGATTCTTGACCTTTTTTTCAGCCATAACTTGTGTTGTAAGTATTCAAATGGATCATTTGAGCCCATTTTAAACATCTATATCTTAAAAGCTTTCTAATGGTATAAGGAAGTCTTTAATTTAATGAGTTTTGACTTTTCAAATTGCTCTTTAAACATTTGATATTCCAATTTTCAAAGTGGGAATCCATTCATGAATGTGTGGGTTCATTCCCTCATACTCTTTTGCACTCTCGGGAGTGTGAATGTGACTCCCGGTTTGCACTTTTGGCCCGCACCTTTCCATGCTCTTGCCTTGGTTGTGAACCCAAGGTTAGAGTCGTGACAAAAAAAATATCAACATGGACATAATTCAAACTACAAAGATGTAATGAAGTTAATTAGAGGGCCAAAATACATGAAAGTTATATAAGAAGGTTGATAATTAAGTAATGATTAGTGAAATGCGAATTAAAAGGTGAGGGGAAAATAATGTGAAGGGAGCAAGGTGGGTGGGTGTACCCATGGTCAAGGGATAGATGTTAAAGAAGGATAGGAAGGCTAAAACATAAAATCACTAGCAAAGCAAACATGCTTTTATTTGTGTCAATTGTAGTGACATTGTTTATCAACACAATGGATAAAGAGGTTGTGGGAATACCTTAGAAAGAGAAAAAAAGTTGCATTGCTACATTGTTTTGTTACAATGTTAAATTATTGTTCACCTCCATGCATCCACCCCCTTAGGTTCCTCTTTGCTTTAAACCCATGCCCATGTAATATTAACCGATCATTTCAATCTATGCACATGCTCCCTTTTGTCTAGATCAATTGGTGGCCCCTGAATTTGGACCCATAGGTATGGATTTTAATTTCCCTTTCTAGCTCCTTATGGTCTTCAACAACAATGCTACTTTTACACATGCACCTACTTTGGTTTTTGGAGATGTGCCCCAAAAAAATCCAAGTCCATGATACATGCTTGGTTGAAAATCTTTTGGTTTTGAGACCAGTAAAACTATGTAAGGATGTGTTTGTAAAACATTAGACATTTTATCCAATTACAAAGCAATTGCACAAAATTACTTGAAATCTATCATGTCTTTTCTATAGTGCTATCTATTTTAACAAATTCCTCCTCCTCTAGAACTAAATGGCCTAAAACTAGTTTAGCAATTGGTTGTTGAATATAACTTAATTTTATGTTCTAAGAAAAAGTGGATGTTTGAAACATTAGAACAATACTAAGATGTTGGATATCTGTCTTCTACTTTGAAACATTTAGATCAAGGTAAAAATGACACCATGTGTATAAAATTTGTAAGAATAAATTCCAATTCAAAATGCAAGGCAAATTGAAATATCTTAGGCTCAAACCCATGAACTATGCATATACAATTTCACACTTGGAAACCCTTTCTAATGTTTGCTTATGGGGTTATGCAAGTATGATTGATGCCTTCCTTTTGTGCATCTCACGATTGGTGTTGCTCATAGTTTGGGTAGTTAAAAGGTAAATCATTGAAAGGAACAAGCTTCCTTCCAAATCTCACACCATTTTTAATAGATTATCAATATATGGTGCCAAAATCCTATAGATACATTATATTGGTAAGTAATAGTTCTTGCTATTGATAAATAATAAAAATTAATTTGAGTATTTGGATGTCTTATAAATCTTCAGTTGTATTTGTGGACATGTCAAAAATTTAAATGATTGGTTTTGGGACATGTTTTGTTTTTTTTCAGTTGGTTATTTTGGCCTTTAGGATGTGAGGTGTAGCCAAACTTTGTGTCAAACAAACCAAGCCCAACAAGATGAACAATGGGGATTTCAAATTTTAGGTTAGGGTGGTTTTAAGAGGTTCCAAAAAATGCAGGATATACACCTGAACCAAAAACGTTGAGGCTCAAATTTGTAATATTCCCTGCATGTGATCAAGAGGCGTAGGAAATATGCAGGCTAAGGGGTTTTTATCTATGAAAAATATCTCATGTATGATCTTTGCATCTAATTCTTCCACAATGCATGCAAATTTATCTATTAAGGAAGGTAGTTTGTTTTTGTTTTGTTCCTCATGTTGAAATCTCCCAAACCATAGCGCCTCCCATCATGCACTTTGTCTCGTTGGAAAGCCCTTGATGAGTACAGATGCAAGGCCACAGGGAACCGGCACCAACCTGTGCACCATCCACTGGATGCCCATTATTACTCAGTTGTGGATGAATCTCAGCTGAATTAATATTTGGTTTCACCTTGGCAACCAATTCTGTAGGAAATAGGTCTCATATGTAGGTAGGTAGGAAAATAGTAACTAATAGGTAAGTACTTGGTTTATTCATATGCAAGGGCTGTTTTTCCTACATACCTCCTGACAACCTGCTTTTGGGTTGTTAGTAAGAAGGTGTAGAAAAAAATGCAACTGAGCTAACCACCATGGTTACCTAGGGAAACGAAACCCAACAGAAAACTGTTTCCTGACTACTTACCATTCATCCTTCATGGTCCACTGGTGGGTGCTGGTTCAGTGTGGCCCAGATGCAACAAGCTAGTTCCATGTTGTTTAGACTTAAGATGTGGGAGTTATTGAATATTGAATAATTTTGTGAAAGAAAATTCAGCAAAATCAAAACTAATTTTTTTAGGGGAATTCGGGCTCAGTCCTGACACACTTGGAAAGCCCTCAATGAGTGGGATTTCTTGGATGTAATTTTATAATTTTAAAACCTATTATCTGAGGGATATTGAATTTTGAGTAGTTTTTCTCATCGAAAATTCAACTAAATTAAAAAAGCTGGTTTTAGAAGGAGAGATTAATTGGGCAACCAGTTCACATTGGGCGAACAACACAGGCCACACTTATATATTTATTTTTAAGTGCTTGCTTGTTTTAAAAACATGATTTGCAAGAGTCGCAATTGAGGAAGAGATGGCATCTTTTTAGCTATACTCAAAGAAAATCTTGAGCAAGAAGATACAAATAGGAAAATAATTCTTTACATATTAAAGTTATCCGTAAAGTCATGCGATTAGGGGGCGAGAACGGCCAGTTTCGGCATAATAGGGCATCAAATGTGTAAACAGGAATGAAATTTTACAAAAACGAAATAACTGGGACCCAAACTAGTTGCTACCACCAATTTTGGTGGTAAACTCAATTTCATCCCCGCTTTGCTTCTTCCTGAGCGCCTTCACTGCTGCTACATATATTTTCACTGCTCCTACCTGCACAACTATTATAATTACTTGAACCTTGTGCATTAAATGCTAAGTTTTAGCATCCCATGTTGAGATTTAATAAAATTTCCTTACTTTGCTGATGTCACTGAAAGAGGGGACAGGGGTGCAAGAGAGGGTGCCTTTAGGGGTAACTTTATTACCCACAACATCCAAAGTATAATGTTCCATACAGATTGAGATCCGTTTGTTGAGGAGACTTAGCCCCACTTTAGACGACGGTCCAGGGTCCAATTTCCTAGGAACCAATTTGGACTGATTTGAAAGCAAATTGAATCCTTGAGTTGAACTGTACCTTGGTCCCTAGCTCCATTCTTGGTTCTCCAAATCGGGAGCTCTCCTTTTAGCACTGTCTTTTGGTCTGAACCAATTGATTTTCCCTCCAAAACAGGTGCCATGTAGGTTTGGAGCTTTTGCCACTTTTTGGTCTTGGAGCCTCGTCTAAAGGCCTTGGGACCAATTTAGAGCTTTCAACCAATAAGATTGCTTGAATTTATTAGTCCCTGGACCTTGTCTAAAGTCGCCCTTACACTGCATGGGATGTCAAATTACCATTGTCAAAATTGATTTCATGGATCTAAAATGTATGTGACCACAACAGTACTATGAATCGCTGAACTTCATTATCGTATAGGAAATTAGAATTAAGGTTTGGTTTGGTTTGATGCCGGGTGCTGAAAATTATCTCAAAGGATCAACTAAGTCCTAATGGATGGATGGATGGATGAATGGATAGAATGTGGATGAATCAGGATGAATCAATAGCTACAGCTGGTTGAACTTGGATTTAGATTATCTCACCTCTGCAAACCCCAAACTATTTGGGTTGCTTCTAAACATTACAATCGGGCTGTACCAAGACTAAAATCAGGGCTTGTAGTCCCAACTTAACACTTAGTCCCAGCTAAACCATTATACACTGTTAGAGGCCTCAACGATTTTATGGACCATTTTTTCACAAATACCCTTTGTATGTGTAAAGAATTTCGCATAAAGAATAAAATAGACACAGTAATGCAATCAGACAGGCACATTACTAGAATTTTACGCTGCCCTCAACTGCTGCCTCAGGCAGGCGCCTTATTCTTGTAACGCCCCTGTCCATGGGCCTTACCCTACCACTTACGATTTTTGTTTGTTTGTAGCTAGCTAGATTTGCTTTCATCATCTTGTGGATGATTACATTACATTGAAATAAAAAGCGCTGGAACCTTCTTTTTTTTCTCATCCATCAAAATTTTCAAATGGGTGCATCCCTGATGGGAGCAGAGCTTTGATTAGAGCAAAGTGGGGCTCCAGCTGGGTGACAATTGAATGGGAGTGGGGATGAAAGAAAGAGTTGGTTATGGAGGGTGTGAGCGACAAGGATCGTGCCCATTACTGGTAAATTGTGTGGCACTTAATTTATATTATGGCCTTGTTTCCAACCTGATATCCATAATCCCACACCTCTTTAATTATTTTTGGTGGTGTAGCCAAGATGATGATCATCCATAAGCTGATTTAGCCAAATTTGGCTATTAGAAAAATATGATCACAAAATATCTAAACTTCCATAGATATTTTTGGCTACAGACTTGAACCATTTACAGAAATCTGGAAATTTGAAAAGATATTTTTATTTTCTTTTCGATTTATGAATTTTTTTTCAAAAAATCATTGAATTTGTAACAAAATTTCAAATTTTCATACCAAAAAATGAAGGGCTGTTTTTGTAATAGCAAATAGATTGAGATTCTTTTCTATTTAAATGTGGTGGCAGGTGATCATGTCAAGGATGTGCAAGTCCCTTCAACTTACATTTTTGGAACATAGAATAATTTGCTCTTCATCATAATTTGTTCCTTTAAAATCCTTTAAGAGTTTGGTGGATGGTTCATGAATCATTTTATAAAACACCATGAACGAGATCTAGATGGTTTTTAAAATGATGCTAAACTAATTGCTGCCTAAACTAAACTAACTTTGGAAGCTACATAAAACAAGATTTGCAAATGTATTTAGTAGTTGTTGCTTGATGTTTAAGGGGCGTCCATAGTAACTTACATTTATATGTATTTTGATCTCATTTCAGAAAGGTTAATTATATCTTTTGTGCATGACAATGTTTGCAAATTTACATTATGACCAAAGTTACCTTTCAAGTACACTTTAAAAGCACACTCACATGCATGGTTTTTACTTTCAAATTTTTGATATAAAAGTTTGATGAATTTTTCTGAAAAGATTATCAAAATTAATCAAATTTTTACTTTAAAAAAATGTTCCAAAAATTTTCTTGCATGTGCAAGATTTCAAAATGGAAAAGGCTTTTCATACAAAGAAACCAATTTCCTATGGAAAAAGGGTGATGGTAGTTATGTTCAAAAGTACATCAATGAAAGAGTGACAATCATTACCAACAACATTTAGCCACAGTTGGCCACAGACGGTAGGTTTTTTTCAAAATCCTTCTATATTGGGGGTACCTAGACTAAAGCCTAAGGTAGAATTCTGGCAATTAGTTTTTTAAAAATTCAAAATCTGACAAATTAATGTCAAAATTAAAAATAAAATAAATAATAAATAAATTATATATATTCTTTGTTGATGTTGCTGGGTCTTTTTCTTTTGCAAAATGGTGAAATTTGCCACAATAAAAAAAGCTGCCTCAATGAGTCTTAAGGTGCATTCACACTTGGTTTTAGGGACTCTAGTGTTGAGTACCCTACCATCATGCTAGCCATTTAGGACTTAAACCTACATACCATGAAGATCTTATGTTAAGCTAACATTCACTTAACAATAAGTTATCACCTATTTCACGTTGCATGCCACCTAGGATGCCACCTAGGTTTTTATTTAACGCTGACTTAACATCAAGTGTGAACAGACCTTTATATAGGCAAATAATTTATTTACGAGTATTTCATAAATGTTGATTTCATACAGACACCAAAAAGTTAAATAAGTGAGTAAGCACACTTGGCAAACCTCAATGTTTGTTTTGGGTGAAAATTTGCATCATAGGGACAAAAGAAATTCTAGGCACAAAGGATTTCTTGGGAAAGAATGTATCAAAGTCGCCATTTTTAGGGGAAATTTTCTGAAGTCCCCATACTATGTTCATGGAGGGGGTCTAAATTGTTTTAACTTTCCTCTCTGACCTCTAGCCAGATTTAGCTCATTCCTCTAGTGGATGATTGGCAGTCCACCTACCTCGCAAATTGGGAAAAAAACACTATGTTGGCAATAGACCCAAGGCCAAAGTAATCGACGAATTATTATTTTAATTGGTTTGTAACATTGAATTAAGGGATTCCGTATACTAATTTATTTTGTTTTGAATTTCAAGATACCATTTCTTAAGAAAATGTTGTTGTAAACATAAACATGGTCCCAATAGAGGCTAGAAAGACATGTTTTTGGGGGTTAATAAGAGTATTTAAGAGTAAACATATTTTCAAGCCACGTCATATAGATGAGACCATTGAAGGAAGCACGTGGAAATTTCCAATGTTGTGTGGTTACTTGGGGTTGGGTCCAGTTTTAATCAAAACTTAATAAGAATTGAGTCTCAATGCTGAAACTAGGGCTATGAACATTAGAATAACTGGGTGGGCCACTGACCCCCCTTTCCATATTAATATTCAAACCAGAACCAAACTTGGATCTGGTTCTTAAATGCCACAAGAATTGAAACTGGCTTCTTTTCAAAAAACTAGTTCTAATTCTAGTCTAGGGTTAGGAGTTTTAAGTTCTAGTTTAGGGTTAGGGTTTTGGGTTGTGTTTTCAATTTCAGTTATTTTTGTATTTCATGTAGGCTTGTCATTGCTCTATGTTGTTGTGTCCTTTTAGTTGTTGTTACTCACCATTGCCATTGTCCTCGTGATCCTCTTATAATGTCAATTTTGGCAATGGTGTTATTTTTAGTATTGTAATCATGTAACACATGTCATGCTAATGATTATAGTGCTGTTATTTTTGCTAATGCAATGTGCAACTCGCCATCACCCACGTTAGTATTGTAGTCATGTAACACATGTCATGCTATTGATTATAGTGGTGTTATTCTTGCTAATGCAATGTGCAACTCACCATCACCCACATGACTATCAACTTTTAGCTTTTGATATTCTTTTGATTTTTTAATCCTTTTCTCATCCTCTTGGTCGTTGTCATTTTGGTCTTGTTGTTGTTGTGGTGTTCTCTACCATTGTTTTTGTCTTATGAATTCCTTTTCATCTTCCATCTTGTTCTTTTAATTGTTGTGGTGTTTTTTGCCATTGCTTTTGTTAAATGTGATCTTCTTTTCATCCTCCCAGTTGTATTTGTTTTAGTCTTTTGATTGTTGTGTTCCTCCTTGCCATCACTTTCATCTTGTGTTCCTCAACCCATTGTCCTAATCATTTTCGTCCTCGTCTTTTAGTTGTTGCAACGTTCCTTGTCATTACTTTATCTTTTGATCTTCTTTTCATCCTCCTAATCATCATCATTTTGGTCTTTTCATTGCTTTGGTATTCTTAGCCATCACCCTTGTCTTGTGATCATGTTTTCATCTTCATTGTCATCCTTGTTTGGATCTTTTTGTTATTGTGGCATTCCCCATCATCACCTTTGTCTTTTGATACTCTTGTCATCCTCCTAGTCATTGGTGTCTTGGTTTCTTTGTTGTTTTAGCCTCCCTACCACCACCTTCATATTGTGATCCTTCTTTCATCTCATAATGATCAATATATGACCCCCAAGACTTTGATGGTGAGTTTCACTTGTCCTACAACAACGCATGCAAAAACAAATGGTATAAGTTTTTTATTTTTTCCTTTCATTTATGCTTTCTTTTCAACCCCATAAGGCCCACAATATATGTTGGCCATGATGATGAACCCTTGTTATAATGCTTGGGGTTAGTGATTCAATATGTTGGTAAGGAGAAGGTTTCTTTAGATTGTAAATGAGTATGATCGAAGAGGATTACAAAGATCCACTAACATGGTGGACAACCCATGAGGTACATTTTTCTTATGTTGGATTTGTAGCCCAACAAGTTTTGGGGATTGTTAACTTTCAAATTTAAGTAAAAAAAGTTTAGTATTGTAGGTATTTACACAAACTTAAAATGCTATTGGTTGGCATAAACAATTTTGAAATGTTTATAAACATCTACAAAAATTGACCTAATGCTTATGTTTATGGTTCCTAGTCTATGGATAAATTCATGGAAATGGAAGAAACCTTAATGGAAGATAACCAAGATGTAGTTACATCAATTGGGTTTTTAGATTTTGAGGATAACAACAATAAGCTAAGGTAAATTTTATTTTTTCTTTCTTACATTTAAAAAAATTTCTTTTTCAAATTTGATGCCCATTTTTGTAAAAGTTGAAGTTGATGTATTTAATTCGTTGTTTTTGGTTGTCATAGGTTTTAGAGTGAGGTTGGAGTGGCCATGCCCTAGAAATTGGATATGATTTAACCTATGAATTTGCCTGGTTTCATTTTCTTTGTTTCATCCTCGTTATGCCACTTTACATTTCAATTATTTTGTTTGTAAATTTTTGTAAAGTTAATATAGAATTGAGAGTTGAATTAGGGTAGGTTTAGGGGCTACATGTGTCCAAAAATGGGATGAATGAAAAGATTTTTTGAGGGGGTGTTTGTGGGCAATAAGGGTGTTAATGGGTTTGAGGGGGTGATTTTGGCAGTAGATTTGGGTTTGTTTGGGGTGAGTTTTGCAAGTGGAATTGGGGGGATGTTAAAGGAGAATTATGGCAAACTTGAGAGAATTTGAAGGCTGGTTTTAAGGGTGGCAAGATGATTTATTTCAAAGATGGCATACAAGTGCATGATATGATAGAATGTGAGACCAATTTGTATTAAAAAAATGGTATTAATCCATTAAAAACTATTAATGTAGTTTACAGTTTTAAAATATATTAAGAACTCTTAGTGTAATTTAAAGTTTAAAAGTATATTAGTTTGGTTTAATTTAGTTTTGTCAAGCCTTTGTAACAATTTGATTTTCTTTTGCAATAAAAATTTGCCTTGTTTCATTATTCCCATTGATGGTTCAAATTTTGTAACCTAATCAGGAGGTTATTTGAAACCTAACCTACCTTAGACCTAGGAACCAATTTATGTTGAAAATAAAAAAGAAATAAAATTGTAATTTCCCTTTGAATTAAAAAAAACTAGAACCAAAATCGAAATTCATATTTGAAAAAACAATTGAAACCTAATTAGAACCAAACCCTTAAAAATTTTAGCACCCAAAATTGAAGGTTCCTCCTAGAACCTAAAAATTGCACAACATTGGAAGTTTCCCTCTAATTATAAATGGGTTACACATTTCAATCTGGGTGTACAAGGTAAAAAATAGGCTTGAAGTAAAACTTGTAATGTACACACTTTACACACAATAGAAGATGTTGGAGTGTTTGAAATATAGGTGACATGGGATCCAATTTTCAAGAACCATTTTCAGAACTGCAATTATCAAATTAAAAGGAATAGTTGGAAAACATGTGTAGCATCAATGGAGGCTCAAGAAAAAGGAAAGACAAGAAATTTAGTATGAATGGAGGTGCCTAGGAAAAATGAATTTCAACTAAGATTTGTTGTAGTCAACTTGTGATGAAATAGAATTAGTGGTGTGCCCTTCAACCCTTTTTCCCTTACTTTTCCCCTTTTACCGTTACTGGTTTTACACTTATAATGATAAAAGGGGAAAGTAAGGGAAAAAAGGGTTGAAGGGTGGTGAAAAGTAAGGAACTAAAGAAAATTGACATTTAAGAAAAGGCGAAAGAATCAGGGAACAACGACTTAGCAAATGGGGAGGATTGTAAGGATTGGAACCACATGTAACAACAGACAAAAAATAAAAAGTTGGTGGGGAAAATTTCAATTAGGGTTAATTTTATTTTCTTCAACCTTCAACCAATGTTTTGGTTTTGGTTAGGGTTGTTCTTTCATTTTGAACTTGTGTTTTAATGGAACCTTAAAAGATGAAAAAGTAAAATGGTTTTTTAAATGTGTGGGCCTAGAACTTGAGGATAATCTTCTCAATTGAAAAGTTTGTCCCAAAATAATAATAATATATATTTTTTAAAAACAACTAACATTTTTTTTTTTGTCAATGTTGTACATAGTTATTAAGGTGGATTGGGATCTTTGTGAAGAGGGTATTTAGTCCACCACAATCTCTTTTTAGGAAACTTCTATGCAATGTTACTTATATCAAGTCTTCAAGGATTGGGAACAAAAAATGAAGCCTACAATGTTTTAGCATGAGGATGTCCAGGTCGTGTTGAACACAGTAGTGATTGTGCCACTTAAGCCTTCAGTGAAATTAAGGTTTGGCTTTGGCATAATGCCTTACCCAATGACCTTTAAGTAGTTTCTTATATTTTTGTTTTCGATTCGTTTAATTTTCTATGGTTGGCTTTGTAGATTTAGGATTGCCCTATAACAGTAGGTAGTTTTTTGATAAATCAGGCATGTGTTCATATTAGCCCTCCTTCTTCATGGGCACCAAACGTCTCATATGCTCTAATTCATTACGTTTTATCAAACTCATCTTTCCCATCGCCCATTTGTTTTATCATGTGCCACCATAGACCTAATTTCCACCCCATCTCCCATGCAAACCATGCACCTCCCATTAATTCCCCCTCCCATTTTAACAAACCACACACCACCCACGAGTTCCTTTAATCTACCCTTAGCTTTTTGGGTGAATGTAGGACCTCAACCTTACATTTTCCCAAACCCCCTTCATCATGGACATGTAAGACCTTTTCCCCTTTCCATTCTACAAACCCCTCCAGTTGCACAGGATCGAACCCCCCAACCTACCTTCATCTCTTCAACACATTTGCAACCTCCACCTAAAGTTTCTTGCCCCATCTATTGGCGCCAATTTACTAATCAAAGGTTAATTTGTCATTAGCATTTGTGTCAAGCACCCATTTCATTTAATCCTAACCCCCATGACCATCCCAATTCAATACCTTTTCTTATTCCCATCCTATTTACATTAGCTTAAACTTGGGTTTTGTTTTTGGATATCCTCGGGTCATTTCATTTAAACTTTTGTCGTCCTTGATTATATAACCACATCCTTACCGCTTTACGATGTGACATACAAGTGGCATTTCGTTTTCCATTGGATAATTTAACGAAAGACCCCTATGATGTGGCAACTTGGCACATGTTTTGTCACAACCTTAACCTTGGGCTTGTGACCAAAGCAAAGGTTGACAAAGGTGTGGGCCAAGAGTGAAGCTTGGGAGTCACATCTCATGCTCCCAGGAGTGTAGGAAAATGTGAAAGAATGAACCCCACACTCCCAAATGAGTTCCCATTTTGGGAGTTGGAGTCCCAATGGACTCCCAAATTTTTAGAGGGCGATTTCAAGGGTCAAAACTTATTGGATTGAAAAGTCCTTTATATTGTTGGAAAGTTCTTGGAACGTAAATGTCTAAAATGAGCTTGAATGACCCATTTGAGCATTTAAAACATAAGTTATGGCCAAAAGAAAGGCTAGGAGTCAAATTGCCAATTTGATTCCCGACCACTAAAAGTCGGGAATCGCCCTAGTTTCCTTCCTTGCAAGTGGTGTGCCACATACTGTTGGAAAGCTCTCGACGAGGGATATAACTTTTCTTTAAACTTCACTTTAATCGAAGTCTACACACAAAGTTATGGGCCTCTAAAGTCACAATGTGGAGATCATAGATACAGATGTGAAGACTACTATTTCAAAGTAAGAATTTGAAGTATAGAGCAAAGAGAAGAAGATAACTAGTAACAAATATGAACCAAAAGTATATTTGGAAGATAAGGTGTATTTGGAGACATATTATAGTCATCAACTAGGGAGTGTTATAGTGGATGAAACTCTAGCAAAAATCAAAGCACAAGAATTATAGATAGCTGGATGGATGTTAACTAAAGATCAATAATTGATGAAGCTAAATTTGGGAACTAATGCAAAACCATAAATGGTGAAGACTAATGCATAGTTAAAAATAAGCAAAGTGTTGGAACTAGAGTAGTTATTAAAGGAATTTTAAAATGTTTTTGCATGGACATATAAAGATTTGAAAGGGATTCCACCATAGTTGGCACAACACAAAATTGAGTTGAACATTACTAAAACAATCAAACAAGATATAGACAAGTTCTTAGCAGTAGAATTTATTCAATATGTAAAGGAGGCTACATGGTTGTCACACATAGTTGTAATACCCAAAAAAAATGGCAAACTAAGAATCTGTATAGATTTCAAAAAAATAAATGTAGCCACAAAAAAAGATCCATATCCATTACCTTTCATAGAGTGAAGTGTTGAACATGAAGCTCGAATTATGTTTTCAAAAGTGTAGAAAATATGGCATTAGTTTGAATTTAGACAAATGTGCATTTATGGTACTTTTAGGGATGATCTTGGGTTTTATTGTTTCCAAAGAAGGAGACTACCAGATTTAAAGAAGATATAAGCAATAATAACCATGCAACCACCCAAGAATCAACAATAGATTCAAGTATGCGATGGGATGGCATAATTTTAAAGATCTTTTATCAAAAAATTTGCTATTATTATGGCACCTATCACTAAATTGACCAAAAAGACAAAAACTTTTCTTTGGCCTAAAAAATGTTAAAAGGCTTGGGAATTGATCAAACATAAGTATATTGAATCACCAATATTGATATCACCAAACTGGTAGGTGGAGTTTCATGTTCATACATATGCATCCTTGTTAATTGTGGGGCTGATTTTGCCTCAAAATGTAACAAGGAAGAATGATCAATCAATATTATACACTTATAGGCTTCTAAACAAAGTAGAATAGAATTATACCACAACAAAATGAAAATGGTTTTTGCTTTGCATAAATTTGAACATTATTTATTGGGCAATAAATTTGTATTTTATGTAGATCATATGGCATTGGTCTATTTGGTCAACAAACCACAAGTTTTAGGGAAAATAGTTAGATGGTTGTTATTGTTCTTAGAATATGATTTCACAGTAATGTATAAACAAGGCAAAACTCATGTAGTTGTAGATGCATTGTCAAGACTACGAGATATTACATAACCCACAGGTGTGTTTAATCAAACCACAAATGCAAATTTGTTTCACATAGAGCATGAATGGTTGAAAGATGTGAAAGAATTTTTGAGAACATGACAAATTGAAGGCACATTATCAATATAACAAAAACAAAGATTGATTAGGAGAATAAAACCTTTCACATTGAAAAATTGTGAGTTATATAGAATGGGCCAAGTCAATAGATTGCAATGATGTTTGACAACTGCAGAAACACAAATGGTGATGAGAGAACTACATGAAGGACCATTAGGAAGGCATGTTGTCACTGAAATATCACAAAGAAAGATATTGGATGCTAGATATCGGTGACCAATCATGTACAAAGATGTGCATGATTATTGTAAATCTTGTGATGCATGTCAAAGAATAAAAAGGTTGGCAATTCAAAGTCTTGCAAAGCTAGTCACAAGTCTTCTAGAGGAACCATTTATGAAATGAGGACTTGACTTTGTGGGGCCAATTAAGCTAGCAAGAAAATATATAGGAAATAAATATATTCTTATAGCTATAAATTATACTACCAAGTGGGTGGAAATAAGAGCATTGAAAACTAATATTGCAGCAGTCACAATAAAATTTCTTTATGAGTGCATATTAACTAGGTTTGGACGTCCTTTGACTATAATCATAAATTAGGGAGTTCATTTCATTAATGATGCCATCAAGTATTTGACAAATCATTTTTTGTTGAAACATGTGAGTTCTACAACCTATTATCCTCAGGGGAATGGGCAAGCTAAGTCTACTAACAAGGTATTTAAAACACTATTGACCAAGTTACTTTATGAGAATAAAATAGATTGGGATGAACATCTATCTATGGTGTTATTTTCATACAAAATTGCATACAAAGTAGCAAAGGGTTTACACCATATCAATTAGTGTATGGATTATATCCATTGATGCCCACAAAGTACATAGTGCCTTTTGCTGGTGGAAATGAAAAAGATAGTATTTTAGTGAGAGTTTTAATTAGTAAAATTATAGAGTTGAAAAAATTCCAGGAAGCTAAAATGCAAGCTATAGAAACTAAAGGAATTTAACAGTGGAATAAAACATTATGGAATCAACAAAGAATCTAGAAAAATAGTTCAATTTTGGTGATTATGTTTTGTGGTTTCCAAAGGGTAATAAATCACACCTAGGGAAGTTTACTAGGAAATGGTTTAGATCGTACAAAGTACAATATGTGTTGCCAAATAACATTGTGTTATTGGTGACCATTGAGAAGTTTGAAACTAACCCTGTGCTAGTCAATGTGAATAAACTCAAACCTAACAAATACATGGAATCTGAAATTCAAAAATAAGAAGAATAAATGCCAATATATTGGGAATAGAATGCAAGTGGAGTTCAGGTAGAGAATTTTGATACAAAGGAGGAAAATGAAAACTATGAAATACAGAAACCACAAATGTAGAATATAGAAAATGAAGAATATATGGAAGATCCTACAATCAATACAATATTGACTTTCGATTTACAAATGACTAACAAATCTATGAGTAATAACTACAGAAGTGAACGATTTGGGATGCAAAGATCTAAAGATGATTTATCATGGATATTGGCTAAATTTGCAAAAATATTCGATTAACTATTAAGTGTATTCGCACAATCATCATATTTGTTGGCACAATCAATAGAAAAATCGATACAATTAACGTATGTATTGTCATAATTAGTAGATGAGTTAACATGGTCAATAGATAAATGGGTGTAATCAACAAAAGGTGTACAAGGCAAATAAGGTGGAGTTAGTACAACTAGTGTACAAAGATTACGAATGTGGAGTAATCAAAAGATGAAATTTGCGGCATTCATTCATATTGATGACATGAAATGCTTCCACATGGCTATACAAGGGACACATGAACTTGTAGTGATGGGCCATATTAGTTTCAAGGATCATGCATTAATTAAAAAATGACAAGTAAGTAAAAAAATGAATGTGATGAGCAAGAAGTTCAAGGACGAAATAAAAAAAGGGTAATTGTCGAAAGTAATTTGTGTTTGTTGTTGGAAGTTATGAGCGTGTTTGAAGTTTGGAGTTCATAACAACATGAGTATAGAGAGTGCAATTGATAAACTACAAATAATAACAAAGGTAAAAGGAAGCATAGAAGAGTGAACACAAACGAAAGCAGGAGGAGGAAGCAGAATTGTTGAGAAGAACATAAATAGAAAAATAGTTGAAAAGAGTACAAAGAGAAGGCATGTTGAATATGTTGTCATTGGTTATGAAGTTGTCATTGTTTCCATCATCATTTTCAGATTGTGCAAAAGGAAAAATGTACAATGAGAAAATGCAATTTGCATAAACGATAATTCACGATATATATAGAACTGGAACATCTACAATTGAGTTTTTGCACAGAAGTCGAAGAAGTTGGCATGTAAGAGAGTAGACAAGACCAAAAGCTACATTAATAAATCTGGTGTTTATTGAAGAATTGGAGGAAAATGAAGCTATGGAGTAACATTTTGTGGAAGCATAAGCAACGGAAGGACACGGGAGGAAAATATTTTTAAGGCGGAAGTACAGACACCCATAGAAGTGCAGGTGGAAGTACAACAAACCATAGAAGTGCAGGTGATAGTAGAAGCACAACGAAGGGTGATGGAGATGGAAAGGCGTGAATCAGAAGTTATAGTGAAGAGAAGACGAACGATATTGGACTAAGCTACACTTTTGGATAAAGGTATTAAAATTCCAAATCTTGAATGATTCATGTGGACACAAATGAAAGAAAATTATGATAAGCATGTTGAGCAAATGGAGAATTAGAAGGATATTGATGAGGAAGAAGACTGGGCTTTTAAAGCAGGGCTTGTTCTTTTGTTTTTGATGGATTGGCAAACATTAATGCCCGATGTAATGTTGGAATTTTTGAAACATTCTTGATCAAGGGCGTAAATATCTACTTTGGGCATAAGGATAAGGTGCATGTAATTAGCAAATAACTGATTGTAGATGTCTTTAGAGTGTGTGTGGAAGGGTATGTAAAAAAAATTAAAAGGGTAGGTTAATTGTCACTAGTAGTTCAAGCATTATAGAATTGTAAACTTGCACATGAAAATTCTTCTACAGATCAATGGAATGCAAAAAGTTTGGGTCTACCGTACTTTGTCAAATATCTTACCATTATAATTGTCATTTATTAGAGCGAAAAGGTATAACATTTTAGCAATAAAAATGTTATTACATTAGTGAAAGTAACAAAGGGGTAGAAGGTATATTGGGCATAGATTATATTCAATAGTTTGTGTAGTGAGTTGGATTGGTGGTATAAGTATGTTAAGGAGAATAAAGGGGATAAGAAAAATACTTGTCAATCTGCCTTGGTATTGGCAAAAATCTTTCAGTATATGTTTGTGCATCAAAAGGAGAATCATAGAAACCATTGGCCAAGGTTAAAAGAACTAAGGAAAAGATGAAAACAACATTGGAAAACAGAAAGAAGGTTGCAATAAACTCTCCAAAAATTGCTCTTAAGAGGAAGAACAAAGTTGAGGAAGGAGGAGCCTCAAGCTTAGGAATGAAGAGGGAAATATAGGAGAGCACAAATGTAAGGGCACAAAAAATGATGAGGAGTAGAATGGAACCATCTGCAATGCCAATAATGGTACAAGCAATGAGAATAATTGTACAAGCAGCCCGACAAACGATAGAAGTACCACAAATGACATCTCCACATGAAAGATAGTTGAGGAAGCAGAAGCAGGAGGTACCGTAAATAACATTTCCATAAGAAAGACAATTAAAGGAGCACAACTAAGAAGTTAAAAGGGACATAGGTTTCTAGAGGGTGAAGAATATCTGCATTTTTATGGGGATGTATATGAAGATTGGATGGAGACCATTACAAATCCACAACATTTTCAACATTTAAAACAACATTTGTAACAACAACAACAATAAACACAAGAAGGTTTACATGCTATTGCACTATATATGGAGGGAGTGGAACCATAGCCTTCTTTTGAAGTGTTTAGACCATTTGAATTATAGGTACCAATTAGTAAACCAGAATCTATAAAGGGATTTTCATTTGAATTTGAGTTGGGGAGTAGAATGGTGCAAGAGATGAAATCATTTGCAGAAGGATCCAAAAATCCTATGACATAGACAAGTACACCGAAGTTTGTGGAGGAGATACTACAAAAAGTAATGCAAGCAAATAAGGTAGTTGAATTATTTTAGATTATGGCAATTGTGAATCTAAATACGGGGAATTTGATTTTGGAGGTGAACAATTTGAAGAACAGATTGGCTATAAGGGAGAAGGAGAAGGTAATACTACAGGAGGAATTGGATTAAAAAAAGACTACTAGAAGGGACATAAGCATAATGTGGAAATCTGGAGGAAGAATAGGGTAGAGGCTAAGTAGAAAATTAAAATGTTCATTAAAAACTATAGGATGAGAATGAGGAGGTCAAGGGTAGCACAACACGACTGACGTCATAGGATGAAAAACTATAAGATTTAATGTGGAAAGTTTAAAATTTAGGAAACCGCAAAGAGGAAGTGGACAAAGGCATTGTTTTATCCATATGTAACAATAAGAGGCTTTGGGTAGTCACGTGAAAACACATACTAAGAAAAGAAGGAAAAGGAGAATGTTTTGACAAATTTAGAATTGGTAAGTGTAAAGAATGTATCTCTGTTGCAATCTAAAAGACTTAAAAGAAATACATCAAAGGTAGATAAATATAAATTGTTGGAGGAACAAAAGGAGTATTAGAAGAATTTATAGCACTTGCAAGCATAGTTGGAGATGGCACAAGAACAAAGGAAAAATTTGGACCCAACTTGTGTCAAGAAAAGATTAGAGGATTATGAACAGATGTCGTAATATTATACCTTGATAAGGACGAATAACAAAATGAAAAATTATGAGGCAAAATCTAAGGAATGGTGGTAGGTTGCAAAGGAATATTTTATAAAGGGGTCAAAGAAAAATCTAGTTCAACATAAGCCAATAAAAAAATATAAGGTACAAGTTGGAGGCTTATCAAAAGAATTTTCTAGATTTTATATGTGGAAGTCCAACAAGTATAGAAGTATCGAGCCATGATGAAAAGACTAAAACAAGGCTCAATGGAACAACTTAGGAGGAGGAAGTGTAAATTGAAGAACCACAGGACTTTAGAAGTGGAGTAGTTAAATATAAATAGAAAAACCACGGGACCTCAGAAGAGGGGGTCAAGAAGAAAAAGAACCACAAAAAATTCAAAAACAAGAACATGTGGAGACTATTCCAACAATAGAAGAAGAGGAATTTAAGATACAACTTCTGGAAATAAAACCACAAATTGAATTAGTGGAGGAGGAGGTTAGAACTATAGATACAAGGATACATGTTAGAATTGCAAAGTTAGAAGTGGGTAAAGGACCATTGGTTGTTGTACAAGTTGAAACTACAAAAATTATTGTAGAGGAGACAAGTGTTTAGAAGGATATGAAATACTCGCATTTCATTTTAAGTCATTTTTCAAGGATTTCAGTGATGGAATCGAAAGTAAAGAGGGGATAATGTTAAGGGGGTAAGATGATTACATGATTTGGATGAACATGGCATTTAGGACAAGGAATGCTAATGGAGCATTGTAGTTTTAAATTTCACTACAACAAAAGGTGTCCTTGTATGCCAAATGATTTCATTGGATTTTGAGTGAATTCACTAGTCTAGTGAATAGGGATTAATGAATTGCACCCACATTTTGTAGTAGTGTTTTAAATTTTTGTTGGTTTTGAATCATGATGATGTGACCTGGGATTGCCCAAAGAGGGAAGATTAGGGAAGATAAGAGATTATTAGACATACATTTGAAGAAATGGGAAGAACTATAAATATTTTGTAGTAGAAAACCACAAATTTTGTTTTGACATTCCACATATTTTAATTGGTGTTTTGATTTTTTTCAACAAAACATGGGATTCTGTTGTAATTTTCATTAATGTTTTTAGTAATACAGATAACCACAGACTTATATAGTGAATTCTATATTTATTTCGTTGCATGAATCTTCTGTAGTATCAAAATATGATGAAATGAGTTATAATATTGTTTCTGGAGTTTTTTAAATGTATTCTGAAGTGCAAATTTTAATTATATGAAATAAATGTGAATTTAATGTTTGAATGAATTATAATGACATAAGATTACCACTGTGATGACCTAATTGACATTGTTCAAACTTTTGCAAAAAATCTTTTGCTTCATCGTGATTTCACTTACAAGAGGTAATCTTTTACTTCAAATCAAACAACCTGCTTCCCTAAACCTCTACATCCCTAAATACTTTCTCGTACTCTATCACCCCTTCATTTGCTAGATGTTGAAGAATTTCAACAAAATGTTGTTGAACTTGCACCTATTGTCTCAAAACATCAGAAGCTACTGGGTCATCATATTTACTTTCTAATTCCATACTCAATGTGACAAGCCTCTTCGTTTCTTCCTTAAGGTTGTTGCAATCTTCCATCGTGTTACGAGCTTTCACATTTATAGCATAATGTCTTGCTTGATTTGCTTATTGATGCAGTCTTGTTCCTCCACTTTTGATTACAGCTTCTCTATAAACTCCACATATTGCATGATTTCTTTAGGTGCAATGTTCACACAACTTCCATTTCTGCCCAAGATTTCATCTTTTCTTTGTTCATTGTCCTCTTCTTCATCATTTAGAAGTTCGATCATTGAATTTTTTCGCCACTACTACTCCTGATTGTCCACTTGGTGTACATCACCCAGTTCATCTTTTTCCCTTTCAACTCCATCATAGTGCATCTTGCCATACCCAAAGAAATGATCCTTGAAGTAAGAACATGTGGTTTTTGGTGAATCATCGTTCACAACCCTTCCACCTTGGCTATCACTTTAAGATCTTCACTAAGAACATAATTATACCCATTCTTGTTATGCATAGGTCCAAAGTACTTGTGCATTTCTTCCACAATGATATTTCTAAGAATCTTAATGCATTTTAGATTCAAACCTTCTAAGCAAAGATCATAGCGTTCTACAAACGTTTTACAACTTATAGGACCACCATCACCTAATACAGGAATGTTCGCATATAAAGGAATAACAAAACCAGAAGACCTATTGTTTCTAGGAGTGTCATGTTCTTGCTTTGTTTTTTTCAAATAAGGTTCAAACCTTGTACTCCCAAACTTGTTACTACTAGATTATGTAGGTCGAAGCAACTTGGTCAAAATCTTGGAACTCTTACCATCTTTGTTCAAAGTTGTGGTAATCATTTTCTTGAAACTTATTTCTATTTAAACAAAATCAATTATCATTCCATCACCAAAACACTCAAGAGATCAAAATCCTGAAAATGTATGTGAAATAGATAGTAGGTTCATAGAAAATAGTAGACACACACGAATTTTGTCATTATCCTTGCATGCACAAAGGAAATGATGAAATTTGAAAAATCCCACTTTGTGAAAGCTGATAGAGTACCTTAAACATATTTTAATGGTTGACATTTTTTGAATATGACAAGATCTAACAGTTCAAGTTTCTTGTCCAATTTTATTAAGGCATTGAAAAAAAGTTTGGATTGTCCATATGGACTTTCAACTTCCAACTTTGGTCTAATGTAATGTGCATTTACCCACCTGTTAAGTTTAACAACCTGCTTAAATCTATAACCTATTAGGTCACCTGTTACTAAATTTGGGTAACAAATACCTAAATTTGTTGTGCATTCGTGGGTACATACATCTAAACTATGATTTGGATTTTTCTAGGATTTAATAGTTTACCTTTTTTGGAAACAATAAACCCCAATATCATCCTTGAAAATACCATAAAGGCACACTTATTTGGGTTCAAACTAATCCCAAATTTTTTGCACTTCTGAAAGCACAATCTAAGTTTCTATGGATGAATGTCCATATCATTGTAAATACTGAAATCATCTAGAGAGATTTTCATAAATTTGTTTAGATAGTCTTTGAAGGCTTTGTTAATTACCCTCTAATAGGTAGGAGGTCCATTTTTTACTCCAAAAAACATTCATTAGTAAAAATTATGGGTTTTGCAATTAAGATTCAATTGCATGTGACACATGCAACTGCAAATTTGTGTAGTTGCCTAAGACAAGTTGCACATGACATTCAATTGCATGTGACATTACTAGACAACATGTACATATGGTGCTAATATATGTGTTCATCCATACATACCAATCCAAATGTAGTTGCACCTTATTACAACTCTCCTTGCAACTACAGTGCAATTAATTAAAATATGACACGTGTTTAAAAATTGAACAACTTGCTTGTGGATATGTCAGTTTTAAATTATGTTTGTGTTTTCAAAATTAAAAATTCATTGTATTAATTTTAATAGTTAAAGTTTCTGCCACTATGATGATGACCCATGGCACACCATGGAATGTTCATTGAACATTTGACACTTGTCTATTTTTAAACACCAATTATATGGTGAGACGTGTCAATTAAGGCCCACGTATTTTTTATTTAAAATATTAATGAAATTTACTTGTTGTTCAATTTTAGGTTAATAAAATGTTGACACATGGGTGCCTAGGTAGGTAAGTAATTATTACATCCTACTAGGTAGGTAGGTTTACTTAAGTATGTAAGTGAGTTGAAAGGTAATTAGGCATAAGTTATATAGGTAGGTTTAAAATAATCTGATTTTGTTTTTAGGTTTAACCATTTAATCAAGGTCAAAAAAATATATTTGCTCATCCCCAATGGCACTTGGTATTTGGTTATTGCACCTAGTTATATATTGTGCCAAATTGGATTGGAAGCCAAAGGATATGGGATAAAAAATTCCATTGCAAACCTTATGAACCAATTTAGTTGCATATTAAATGCAACTACTGTATTAAGGTAGATTAACCCAGGGAGGGTTCCATTGCTTCTAGTGTCCACAAAACTTGAAGCCTTTCTCTTGGTGCATCTAACACTAAGAATTGTCAAAAACATATTAGAAATGAGAAAGATATGGCCCCCAAAATAAAGGGGGTCAAGAATTCAAAAAACAAACCATTAAACAATATAAAGGCCAGTTTTTAAACATCCAAAAAGTTCTTTGAATGTTACTATGTTGTTACACACATACCATGGTCGATGTTAGAATGTGCCTTCCTTGCACCTTACACAACATAATGGGTAGGAGCTTGATCATTCCATAGTACAAGTTGGAGAAGGCAATGAGAATAGGTACCTATATCTTATGTAATAGGCTCCTTGTAATGTTGAAACAAATCACTTTAGGTAGAAACCCTAACTAAACCCTAGTACGTAAGGTGTGCAGATAGATAAAGTGGTGTAGATTAAAATGGTCCAAATTAGGCATGTTTTTTTTGCCGCAATTGAATTCAACATTATCTTCAACAATGCCGATCCAGAACCTTAGGACTTGGTCAGCCGAGATTCCAGGCTATTCTGCCTCTAATAGCTCATTTGGCTAGCTCGATGAATCCAGAGCGTTCCTTGCTTATCATCGACAGTGACTGTTGATAGAACTTCGTAACGACCATAATTGCCATAGCAAGAGTGGTTCGGAGTTAGACTCAAATGGCTCGGAGTTAGGTTCGGGAGGGTTTGAGGAGCGGCTAAAGAGAGAGCTGAGCTTGGGGAGAAAGACGATGATGGCTGGCTCGAGTGGCTCGGAGTTAGGTTCCGCAGGTTCGAAGATAGGCTCGGGTGGGTTTCTTGAATGGCAGAAGAGAGAGAGAGAGAGAGGGTTTATTAAAATGATTTCTAGAACTTTAGGTGGTACAACACTTAAAATCATTTTAAATGAATAAGAAATAAGAAACTTATGAGGTTTGAAAGTAGGAGGGGTCCAAAGAAAATAAAAAGAAAAAGAAATGTTTTGTAACTTGGAAAGCTTATTTTTCTTATATTTCTTCTTGTTAATTTTTCATTACTCCTTTTCCTTTGCATTTCAAAGATGATTGTAGGATTTTTAAATAATTATGATTACTTATAATGAAAAAAATATTTTAATATTATTATTTAGTTTAAATTAGTAATTAATTTAAAATGTTCAGGTATTTGTAGGCTAACTAATGTAACCTATTTACCACAAGTATTTTAACATAAATAATAAAATTGAAATATATAATACTTATTATATATATGTGTGTAAATACTATTAATAATCATTATAACTATAGTAAATTTTTAATTAATAGTTATGACAATTTTTAATATTATAAGATTAATAGTTAGGTAACTAACTTAAGTTAGAATATTTATAAGTTAACTAGTGTATCCTATTAGCCAGAGGTATATTGATATAATTAATAATATTACTATTATATTAAAAATTTAGAATAATAATAATAATAATAATAATAATATACAATGGTTATCATTATTAATATTAGTTATCATTATTAAGTCATTAATAATGTTAATATAAATATTATTTTGATTTCAATAATTTTTTAATAGCTTTGATTACTTATAATGTTGAAAAATTAAGAATATCATAATATGAATTAATTTTGAATAATAATAAAAATACTTATTAATATTCAATATTAATTTAGTTTAATTTATTTTACTCATAATTAATGTAGACTAATTTATTTTAGCCATAATAAGTTTAGCCCATAATTAATTTAGCTTAACTTATTTTACTCATAATTAATTTAATTTAACCATAATAAGTTTAGCTTAACTTAGTTTAACCATGATTAGTTTGATCTAACTTAATTTAACCATGATTAGTGTAGCATAATTTAATTTAACCATGGTTAGTTTTAATTTAATTTAATTTAGCCATAATTATTTTTAACCTAAATTTATTTAGCCATAGTTAGTTTTAGTTTACTTTAATTTAGCTTAATCTAGTTTAACCATGGACAATATTATTTTTTAATTAATTTAGCTAGGGCTAGTTTAGGTTAGCCTTAATCAACATGGGTTTAGCCTATGTAGACATATTAAGTATACTAATTTAAGTATGTATTAATTTAGGTCATTATTTTTATTACACATGTCCATGTTGTACACATTTAGTTGCATGTTAGTTGCACACCTAACCATACAACCCAAAAATTATACAATACCAAACTTGTAGTTACAAACATGATCGATATAGTTGCAAACAATAACTAGTTGCATGCCAATTGCATAATGATTAGTTGCAAACAACATGATTTTTATTAGTGATTACTACCCAAGTAAAAGCTCCCCAATTTATTACGAAGGCTATTTTGCATCTATCCCTTAGTGCTATGGAAATTTGGTGATATCTAGAGTATCCATCTAAAAAGGAATAAACATCATGGCTTACAATTGTATTCAAAACTTCATTTGTGAAAGGTAAAAGGGTATGGATTTTTCTTCGTAGTTGCATTTGTATGCCATTGTTTTTAAACATTGTGGTATCTAGTAGTGTTTTGTTCCTTAATCTAGGCACAAATTATATTCTTCTAAAAGTTGCAATTCTTGCATTATTCTAAATAGGATGATAGGTAGTCATCCTAACTCTCTTTGGTGTAGAATGACATGGTTTAATGATTCAGGGTATTCTGCCCTTAGAAGGTGTCCTCCATGCATCACCCTTTTCAGAAGTGTTACGTAGATTTTTGTTGTTATATAGTTGTGTTATTGTTACCACGTTCTACAGAATGGCCAATAGATTATGATCATCTTCTAAATTCTATAACGTTGATATATTTTTTGACTAAATTTACTCTAGACTTATTCTTTTGGTAGTAATATGGGTTGACATATGTGTTTGATTTTGGATTCATTGGTCTGCATTACATGAACCTTGTCTGCTTGTCGTATTTCAATATTAACCGCCATCATTGGTGGTATACTATGTTTAATTTTATTTTCCATTTTGGTTTGGTACACTCTTTCAATTACAAAAGCATGTTCCTCTAGATCCTTAATCTATTGTACAGTTTCAACATATTGTGGAAATATTTGTTCAACTTCATCATTGTCAAAGTTTTCATCCCACTCTTCATGATTGTGATGGTATTAAAGTGAAGTAGATTGCTAAGTAGAACCTCTGTTTATGGATCTTGTCTCCATACCTTGTATTTTTTGATGCATATGTAGTATTTTCTTGGATATGTATAGATTACCATATGTGTCTTTGGGTTGACAAATTCATTTTTATTCTTTCCTATTCCTTTCCTTGTAGATTTATAAAGGTAACCTTGATTGCACTATCTCCCCATCCCTTTTGTTCAACACGCAAAGGTTTTGCCGTCATTGGCAACCTTGTTCGAACATTGGGTTGTTTCATCACTTTGCTAGTGAATGTTTCTTGAGGTTCCATAACTTCCATAAATGACGTCTTGTACCTTGTAAGCCATTCTTTGATCTTCGATATTTTTGGCATATTATATATATTTTTTGGAGTATGAAACTGTGTTGCATCATTTGTAAACTATAATATTTCCTCTATTACATTTTTAAAAAATTATGTTGAATGGTTACCTGATTTAATTGTTTTTGCAAACTTTGAGTCACTACTCGATTTATGTTCGTTGCCATTCTACCACTCTTCCTTGGAAAAAAACATTGCCACAAATTTCAATATTTACAACATTTGTTTGCTCATATTTAATTCCTAACAATTTCTCTTTACCAATTATGAGTATATAGTTAAGAGAATAACATAAAATTTTGTAGAATAACCTTTCTATGCCTATTGCTAAATAATAACATCAAAGCAATTCATTCAACCCAAAATCTATTTCCAAATTCATTATAGGGATCGTCTTTAAATGGTAAATCCTAATATTCTAACATTATTTTTATTTTATTTTTTGATTTTGCAATATATTGAATTTTAGTCATAAACTCTATACTTAAAATCCCGACATAATCCATAATGGCTTTCAACAACATTTTTCCACAACCAAAGTATCTACAAAATTATGAATATATCATAATTTTTTCACAATTTTACTTTTCATATTGATATAAAAGAAAAAAATAGATCATGGAAAAATATAGAAAAATAAAAATAAAAGGCAAATAGTTTAACAACTTTGTGTTCATCATCAAAACTATTTTATCCCTTAAAACTACTACTATGTTTTCTTTCTACTCTTTGTTCCCAAAAGAAACAAAACAGTTAGAAAAAACTTCTTTAGAGATTTCTAGAGGCTCTTCTAATCCTCAATTATCCCACTTTAAATTAATTTGAATTCCACCTCAACAATCTTAATTTCACTTACCATGTTTCTACTAAACTAGCTTTGTCCAACTTGTCCAAGAATAGACATTACAACACCTTTTCCTTATCTTCATACATCCCTATCTATTTGATTGTTATAATATAGTCTTACCCTTAATATAATCTATTTCAATTTTAAGGTCCCATAGTGATTTAAGCTAGTGAATTGCACTTTGGATTAGTGTAAACATCATTGGATGTTTGAAAAGGTTGGCATTTATAGATGTTTTAAATTTTGTTTGCAAGATTTCAACTATGATGCCAATTTCAAGAAGATAATGTAATATCTACCTTCCAAGTTTGACAAACAGGTCATGTTTGAATTACCACCAACAAAATAAGTTAAGGGCATGGCAAGTCTAATGCAAGGCATGGATAAGAGACATGACAATCATCCTTGGTGTAAATTAAAGATTATAAATATTAGGAATGGTGATGGTTTGCCATTTAAACATTCATTATGTGTTGGCCATGTCTCTTGCCAAAATTTATAATGTGACTATTACATGAAAAATAATGCATGCAATGAAATTTATTCGGAAGGAATTGTTAAAAATGCATTGGAAGAAGGAGAACAATTTTCAATTTGTACAACCTTTATGTGTAGACATTGTAAGTTTTCACCAATTTGCATTGCAAGGTGCTTGGTAAGAATGTACCATGTATTACATCATTCCAAAACCATGACACAAGCTTGCATCCACCTTGGGACCCATGAACATCCATGTAAAGGGGTGAAAATGTGGTCTTTGAAGATTACCATCTTCAAGAAGGCAATGTCAAAAGAACAAGTTCAACTTCTCCTTATTCTTAATAAGAATTACTATCATTTACTAATTTTATTATAATTACTCAAATAATTAACGAGTTCATGCAAAAAGAAAAAAAGAAGGGTAAGGTCTATCATTTAGGAACAGACTTACCATCCTAACTATAGGCCATTCCAATAATGTAAAAAGAAGGAAGTATAGAAAGAAAGAAAGCAAGATAAAAGGGATTAGGAAGTAGCTACCCTTCATATCTCTATAGTACTTTTACTGCATTAGAAGGGTGTTTAGTGGGTTTGCAAGCCTTCCATAGTTCATGTCTAACCTTCATAGTGCATGCAAATCTTCTAGTGGTGCTATCTATCGTCTATAATCCCATGGCAAGCCTTCCCAACATTGCACATCCTTTGGGACTATTGCCTAATTGCTACCCTCTTATGGCAACAAGAGATTTCTTGCTCCAAAGGCTAAAACCAAGCATACATGCTTACTACTTTTATAGAAGAAATGCATAACTATTTTTAAAAATGTAACAAAAAATTATGTAAACTTAATTAAACTATATTATCTACCTTCATATCCTAATGGAATAAACTCATACAAAACACATTAAGATCCTTCACCCATTTTCCATTGAAATAACACAAGTACAATACAATTCCAAGCTCCTTTTTTTTTATAATGTTACACATACAACACCTCTCCAAAAACAAGCTTCATCACCCCAAAAAAAAAACTACAACCACATCGAATGGATTAATAGAATCCCCCAAGTCCTCCTCTCATCTTCATTCTCCACAAAACCACACAAGGCCCATATTGACTTTATAAAAATAGGTCTTTATCTTAATCCTTCCTATAAATCTCCTAGGTGATTGGGTGGACTACAACCAAACACTCATAAATATGAACAAATTAATCCCATTAGCTTCATCCCTTTGGTAAAGGATGGTAAACTTGCCACTAGTAACTAACTAATTATTAAAATGCTTACGGCACAAACAAGTTTAGGGATTTTTGCCCCTTGACAATCTAATTGCTAGAGGCCCTTCTAGAAAGAACAAAAAAATGGCACATGATTTAATAAGAGGCAAGAATATGATAAGACACCTACTATGACCCTTTTAGCCATTGCCATGTTGACTAGTAGTAAGGTATTTATTACATCTAAGATTATTGGGCATGGGATGGATCACAACCCAAGTTGCAAGGGTAGGAATTTGATTTGTTGTAGGAAAAGTTCTCCCCTTTGAGATCTCCAAACATTCGAAACCAAATGGACAATCTAAGATTTGGTAATGAAAGCAAAGGCTCCATTCATCAAACCTTGGAGCTCAAGAGGTGATGTCTTTACAATTACATCCAATATAACATTTTCCATGGGCAAGGTAGTCTTAAGAGTTTTTTGTTCAAGATGTCCACACATGGTCCTATTAG
>Ga0116231_10002127_pt1 | contig 41431 bp, 37 predicted proteins | sample S1TSphgellanicum_2_FD_89695 | JGI IMG/M metagenome (GOLD analysis project Ga0116231, IMG submission 89695) | Host-associated microbial communities from peat moss isolated from Minnesota, USA - S1T2_Fd - Sphagnum magellanicum MG | ecosystem: Host-associated > Plants > Peat moss > Unclassified... | reverse complement strand
GTTCACTCCCTCACACTCTTTGCACTCTCGGGAGCATGTGATATGACTCCCGGGTCTACTTATAGGCCCGCAACCTTGCAACCCCCTTGCCTTGGTCGCGAGCCAAGGCTAGGGTTGCGACACCTTGTCTATTGCAAAGTAATGTCTATTGCTATATGTGATATGCAGTCAGAAGACACTAAAGCCCAATGTATACTTTGGAGGAAGCTGAATGCCACTATTATGAAGAAAAGTGTAACAAATCCAAATTTCAAAAGCTTCATGGCGGACAATGCTTAAGCAAATTGGGATGTTGTCCGTATTGTTTATGGGACTAGAGATCCCATTGTCAAGTTGATTAACAAGGAACGTACTTGTCTTTTCCATTGGATTTAATCACTAGACAAGCACACAAAGCAATTAATTACTCTGAAGTCCCAAGATCGACACAAAACTTTTTGTTATGACTATACAAAAGCAAAATTGTTGAAAGAAGTTGACGTCTATTATGCTACAATCTACTCTTAGTGGTATTCCTTTGGGGTTGTTGCCAAAGGTGCACTTCATGAGTTCAACAACTGGTTGAATTTTTGGCATTTTCACATGAGGCCATGGGGAGGATTCATGTTAGATGTAAGAATTTTTTACACCATTTTTTACATTTAAACTAATGTTTCATGTTATTCCTGCACCATTTTGTACATTGGAAAAAAATGTTCATGTTATGCTCTAAATCCGTTTATTAAATGTGAATGTAGAGATTTTCCTTAGAGGAGGAAGCATACGTGCCAACTTGTAACTTGTCCAAAACAATTCACAACATTTGGCTCCATGAATTTGGTAAAAGAGGTGCATGCTTGTATGTCACAACCTCAGATGATTACGTGTGAATTTTCAAGCAATTGACATTATACTTTGCTTTCCTTGATGGTGGTCGTTCAGGGATTAGTTTGAATAGGGATGAATTGCAATTGCGTAAGGCAAGTTAATTTGGCAATCCATTACAAATGGTTGATGTAGTTGCCAAATTAGCTTCGGGTTCTTCATATACATAAAGGATACCACACTTAGAAGGTGAAGAGGTATTTGGATCTGTTAAACAAAGGCATAATCTGCCCCCTAGATTAGAAGGTGATTCACATAGGCATGATTGTGCAAATTTTCCTTGTCCATGAATTGAATTCACTTCACGTAATTTTGCACCCAATGGAGATGTAGGGCAATCCAATCATTCACAAAAAAGGTTCCTAGTTTTCATTCATAATGGTGAGGAGGTGTTGGAATGACTTTGTGGCGACAATGTTTGACATATTGAATGATGTAAGCCCAAGTCCAATGCCCAATGTTCGGCATTGCAAAAGGACACCAAACATTATTGCAAGGCAAAAATCATTTCAAGGGGAACAAAACGACGCATTCCTACTCCTTGTTATGTTGGTAATTGGAGTGTATCCAGAGGTGCGAGAATTGAACTACACAAGTTCTGGTTTTGTCATGATGATTAGAGCCATTGTGTTGAAGGCTTCGAAAGAAAGTACGCAATTGGAAGGCCCATTGTGTCTTCTTTATGGCATGTGTAGGAAGGAACATATTTCACCCAAGATGAGGTTCATTGATGATGATAGGTTCATTGGGTGCACGTGGTAAGTGGGTGCATTGTAAGCACTTATATTACATCTTGGAACATGTGATGTTATGTGGGCTAATGGAAACGTTCATTAATCATTCGACTTGGAGCTCAAACAAAATCCATAAATTAACCACCAGGGTTACAATGGTGTAGTAGTTAGATAAATTTAGTTTATATTTTTTGATCCTTGGGAAGTAGAACTAACTTTTTCTCTAGTTGAAGTAAAGTAGTTTATGTTTCATTCTTGCTGGCTAGATTTAAAAAACTCTATTCAACTAAAGTAGGTTGGGAATTATAGTGTTTTGGATGTACATACACAAAATTTACATTTTATTAATATTCTACAATTAATAAGTTTTATTTTACTCAAATTGATTACCATACATTTTATTTTTTTTAAATCACAAATTGAGTATGTGTGTCACAAAATATATTGAAAAATTTTGAACCAAAAAAATTGAAATAATTACCAAACATCACAAAAAACATTTAAAAATAAAAGTTGTCTTTTAACATGAGCCTCTATGATTCAACATTAAAAGTTCTAGAACTTTAAAAGGTGTTGATGTATGGGTTCCCAAGAAAATATTTCAAATTCCTATCCCTTGGCCCAAATATATAAAACTTGTACAAAAAATTTTTGAATGAGATATTTGGGTTTTAAAGTAATATGCATTGAAGAAGATTTGAATTCACATATGGGGAACACCACATTGAAGTCAATCTCATATTTTCTTTTTGATTGTTGGTGCTTGTCATAAGTACATCGTTACAAAAAGCACTTTGACAATCTTGAAACATACCCTATTTCAGAGGATAAGGGGAAAGCTAATTGTAGTCCAATTAGGTATTGTAAACTTGGAGTGAATGTATATTCCTTTAAATCCTTGTCCAGAAACTTGTGATATGCAAATTTCTTCAACAAATAACATTTTTCATATTTTTTCATCCAAAAAGTTCATTTATTGTTCATCCATCCATATACATGTGGTAAAATATTTTACCACAACAACAAAGATTTTTTCCAATGTGGCAAAAAATATTCTTGACATATTCCATCCACATCATCAAAAGATGCTAAAAAATATTCCATCATGTTCACAAGTTCATGTTCATGCTCACATGTTCACAATATAGTGTCATTACATTAACTCCCACCTCCTATTTTTCCTTCAATTTGTTCTTTGGGTTATTTGGGTTCCAAATACATTTTTTAAAAAATAATTGGATTTTTTATAGTATTGGCACTACTCCCTTGATTTACTTGTATTAGTTGTGGGTTTTTCTACCTTATTTTTTCCCCCTTTCATCATTGGGTATACATTTAGTATGACCCTATTACTGTCGGTGTCAATGAAACTTTTTTCATAGATTATTGTTGATTCCAAATGTTAGATCAACATCCCTCCTTCCATGCCAACAATAGCCTTAAAAATGCATTTAGTAGACTAGGTGTTGAAGGGAATTTGCCAAAGTGAAGATTTGCTCATAATATTTTTCCACCCTTTCATTCAAATTTTGTTTAATGGTTAACAAGTTCATGTCAACCTTGCAACATTGTTTGCAAATTTTTTGAGTAAACTCACTGAAGGTACAATCCAAATGGCTATTGAAAAAGTTGTCCCCCCAAGCCGAAGTCACATCACACAATGTCCTTTGAAAGTAGGCAATTTTTGTGCCCTCCTTCATCACACTATTGACTTTTATTGCTTGTTTGAACACACAAAGATATGCATCCAAATTTGAATTCTTGGTGTATTTTAAATAATTCAATAGCTTCTAGCTACCATGGGATCCACATTTTTTGTTGTGCCCATGGTAGGGTTCATGATAGGGACTTCATGATACTATGCAAAATGCTTTTATGTCTATTGCAAAAGATGTGAAATTTCACATTTTATGTGAGTAGACCTATGTTATTTCGCCATTTGCCTTTTAATTTTTGCATCAACGAGTTGACACTATGGTTTTAGTGGATGGTGTTTGAACGTTGGCTAAGGTCATCATTGATGACCTCACTCAAACAAATTTGGTTTCAGAAGTAGTTTTGTCTTGTGGGGTTGCCACAACAATTGCAGTTTAAGCTAAGGATGCATTTTATTGTGATCAATATTCAATGGACATGTTTTCCCTTCTAGCTAATGATTTTGGGTGTTTGAATAAAATGTTGATGATTTTTTTCATTGATCTGTTAACATGGTGTGAGTGAAGGGCACTAAAAAATCCTCTTTTGGTTTTGTGTCTATTTTTATAGACAAAGGGTGTTGATGGTGTTGCAACAAATGCAAGGGATCTCTCAAATCAACGTGCTAACATGCGAGAGTGAAAGGCACTAAAGCCCCTGCTCTCTGAAATTTTCGTTCATTTTACAAGAGGATGTTAATGGTGTTGTGGCAAATGCTTGCAACATCTATTTCAAGGCTTCTTATAGGCAACTGTGTTCTTTCATGTGTTCTTGCCCTTTCATCATCAAATATACTTCTTGCAACTAGAGGGGGTTTGCGTACTTGATTTGTTGCTATTGGCCTAACTATTTGCCCTCTTCCGAAGTTCGTTCATTCGCCAAGACTTGTTTCTCTGGAGGATTCTAATGATGTTGAAAAGCACACTTACTAAACAAGAGGAGCAAACTCAATCACAAAATAATACTAACAAATGAAGTGAAGTAAGGAGCAAATTTCTTCTTATCTTAAAAGTAAGACTAAATAGGCCATCCACCAATCATCATACTTATACCCACCAAACTGATCCAACTTAGCTAGGCTACTTTGACACTTGTCTTGTTGCAAGGTCATGAAATTTAAATGTGCTTCAGCTGTGCCATTAATTCAGAGCCACCCAAGGGTTCTAAATAACTTACAAACATGGTCAAAACAATAGAATGGACTTTGGAAGTTCATGAAAAGTAATGAATGCTTCTTGCAACATACTAGAAGTGTTTATCAATGATGTGGGCAATAACATCTTGCCCTTCAAGATGTACAGCTGCTGATTTCACCTGCACAGAAACCAGTGTCGCCAAATTAGAATAAATTTTCAAATATTTAAGTTGTCTCATTAGGTGTTTTGGGGAACAAGAAATCTTATTGTACAATAAAAAGAGTGATTGACAACATTAGTTTTATGACTGCAAATTCCAAATTTTAGCATGTGGCATCACTCCAAACCTTTCCATGAAACAAGTGTCTTAGTTGGTATCTGACTCAGGAGTCAGGAGACTCAACACACTTCAAGTTTCAAAAGTCCTCTGCCCAGTGAAGGTCAGATTTTTCAGAGAAATCTTTCCAGTAGGATGACTAAGCCATTGGTAGTAATGTATGCACACCTGGATTGTGTTGTGTGCTTGGTACTTTACACGTGCACCCAAGAAACTAACATCAACTCTCCGCCAAGCCACTTGTTGCAGCCCAGCCAACATCACCTCTGAGAATCCAATTCATGAGACTCAATTACAGCAAGGGGAATCACAAGTTGCACTTCTTAGCTGGAACCTCATTTAAACATCTGAGTTGCTATCAACCTTCCAGATGGTCAAATATTACTTTCCTTCACATAGTTTCTAAATTCAGAATGTGGTCAACAGTTTATAGTGCAAACCCTAGGAAGGTCAAAGATTTTTGACCATTGTCATTGGAACCTGGTCTATTTTACATGGTGCACAGTGTAACATTCTGAACATGCAAGTTGTGTTCAATCTTTCAACTGTCCATGCTAAAACCCTACAAACAGAGTGCATGTGTAAAAGAAGTGCAAACATTAAAATTGACATAAATGAAGGAGATTGACAAGAAATTAGATGACCTTCAGCAAAGTCTGATGCTGGTTCTCTCCGCTGCATGGTTGCAGGTTTGAGATCCACAGCTGGTAGCTCTTCATCTCGCACAATGTGTGGATACGCTGGATCAAGTGCTTTGAGTATGTCCACCTGGCAAGATTTAAATATTAATGCCAACACCATTTTGTCTAACAGATTGAAATAGCAGATTTGCCTGTCCAATCATTTCCCAGTGAGGTAGCCTGACATTTGTCATACCCCTTTCAACTGAAGATATTTACAGCAGACTCCACCTTTCTGACACCATGACACAGGTGCCTAATTCAGTTCAGACAGGTCTACTGACTTTTTAGACCAATTTGTGGATCCAACAAAATATCAGATTTGTATGCAGAAACACAAGCATATAATCCTGAAAACTATCCTAAAGTTTCACAACAAGTCCTGGGATTTTCAGCAGTTGTTCTCCAAACACTGTACTATAGGCTAGCTCATAACACAAGAACATGCCAAGGAAAGATGGATTCCAGAAGCAGGATAATGAGTCACCATATCTGGATAGCTCTACAGGATAACATAAAGTCAGAAGCACCAGATTATATCTACCTTTCAAGCTGGACAACTAGAACCACTAACACTCAATGGTTGAGATCAAAACCTGAGGCATTTCTGATTCTCTGCGTATTGATGCAGTCCGCCAGCCAACAATGTCTTTGATTGAAGTGTCAAGGCTTTGGGAAACTCAGCAATCAAGCAATTGGTGACACTTGAACAAAACTCCAGCACTGATATTGACTAGTTACAAATTGTTTGAATCAGCTTTTCAGGTTTCCAATAAGAACTCTTTTACTGCAAGCATTGACTTGTTCATATTTTACCTGCAAATAACACCTTGTCAAAGCTTGGGCTCATGGTTCAGCAAATAGACTTGCAAAAGTGGAATACATAGGTGCAGGCCAATGTGAATATACATTTGCAAACAGCATCCCTTATCTTGGATACGGCATCAAAACTGACTCTGGCTTCACTCCTGAGCATTGAGACTGCCTTTCTCTCCCTATATTAAGGGTGCCAGGGATAGGCAATTGGTCCTAAGTTTGGGGATAACATCACTGCTGAGGATACAGAGAACTTTCAGGATGCACCTGAAGCTCTCCCCCATCCTCATCTTCAACAAAATCATATGTTGGAAAGTGTCACCTCTAACTTCCTTCCAGACCAAGTGTTGTCTTCGATCAGCAATGACAGATCTTCTTTACGGAATTCATATTCAATTGAACTTGTGCTTGCTGTAGCATGGGCACCAAACAGACACAAAGGATACGATCATATACAATATTGGCATAAGCTGTCCGCTGCTTGAATGCCCACAACGCTGACCTACATGATCACAACAAACAGACTCCATCAGCATTGTAAAGACTTGAGATATATGTGAATAGAAGAATAGTGGATATAACAAGGAGAAGACTGACCACAATCTTCCTATATAAAGTGACTCAGGCCCTGATGATCAAGCACAGTCAACTCAAATTAGAGCAGTATCCAACCCTCGGCTGTAGAAAGATTCCTTGCACTCCAGGGCATATGTAGTTGAAACAAGAGCAAAAGATATGGAGAAGTGGATCTGACTCATGAGTTGCAAAATAAAAATGCTCAACAAGATTAACCATTCACTCCTGTGCTATCATGCACACTAAGGACAAGACCCAAACATTATAAAAAATAACAGGATAGGTAAGAAACTGAACCACATCCATCAAGAATAATAGCAGTAGTCAAGGTTAAGTAAAACAAGGAGCAGCAAGAACTATAAATGTAAGAGACTGGATATAGCACTGTATCACTCCCCATGACAAAGGTAAATTAGGCTGGATCAGCTATCATTAGCAAATGTGACTTTTGCACCAACTCAGTTAACCTGAACATGGATTTAAGCAACCTCAATTCTTTCAGCTCAAAAGAAACTACGGGAAAGGTCTAAGAAATCCAAAATACATACATATGCTGAAATGCAGCAGGTGAGGTACTTACATAAACCTCCCCTCATCACAATCAGTAACCATGCGTTGGAGCAAAGGCTGCAGAGTCTTGTTTCCATCTGCAAGAAACAAGTGACGGCCAGTTCGCCCAATAAACCAGTGGGAAATCATAGGTGCCACTCTCTCAAGTGCTGAGATCCCAAAGAGGAATGGTACCTGCCAAACCAAACATAATGTCTAGTTCATCCACAATAGGAAGACAAAGTCCTGAATTCAATCCTGCCCATGATGTAAGGAATAGGAAAAATCACTATCACATTTCCCAGATCCAAAAGAAAAAATGTATCACACAAGACAAATTTGTTCAAAAGCATGAACAGTCTGTTTTCAAATCCAGGGAGAATGCTTAGTTACAGTCTAATGTGCCATGTTTGAATGAGAAAAACCTTTCAAACAGAAACCCAAGTCATCCCATAAATGCAAAAGTTGGTTTGCACAATGTTTATTTCTGTTCAGCAGTTTAAGTCATTTCTATGAACTAACAAAATGTCACAGAAGCATCAAAGTAACATGAGCAGTCTGTAGGGTCCAGGTTGGTGGTTGAAGCAAACAATAAGGGAATTTATCTCACATGCCGATTGCCTTTAGATCCCAAATGAGGTGTGGCAACAGTGATGAAGTTGATAGGTTCAAGTCCTGCAATGCTGCCATACAAGGGGGCAGCGACTGTAGTTGCATCATGATCACCCACTCTTTCGGCTTCTCCCACTTTAGCATGCTCAACCAAAATTTCTCCATTTCTGAATCTTGAGCTTGCTCTCTCTTGTAAAAGGCTTCTACCACCTTGGGGGGCATACAACTGTCCAATTGCATATCTAGAAACCAAGCCCCCCAATGAATGTGATAAAAACGAAATCTTAGTTACTCCCGGATTGGCATCAACAACATCTTGTACCTGCAAACAGAGATAGATAGGTTGTGTGAGGATTCTTTGTGGAAAGCTCCACCTTGAGTTTAATGATTCCCCTGAAGGAGAAGGTGCCACAGAATGGTACCAACCTCTTCAGCAAGACGGTTGCCCATAACATCAACACCGTTGAAAGTTCGTAAAGCAGAGTTGCATGCACTGCCTGCAATAAATCATAACCTTGGAGCAGAATTTCAATTTCTATCACTTTCAAAATACACCTGCACAGGCCATCAACCAAGAAAAGAGTATTTTTGTATTTTTTTTTAAAAAAAGATTGTAGAAGGGGAAAAGGAAAAACCCACTTACAATGAACCACCACTTTGTCTGCAAGCTTCTTTTTAAACTGCTCGGCAGCAAACCTCCAATTTTCAACACTGCAATCATTATTCACACACATCCATTAACATGTTCTGACATCACAAGAGGACTCATTGTAGGGAGCTGGTGTTTTGCAAAGAAGATGAACTGTTGCCCTTGACCAGTGTGACAGCACGATTTAGTTTCTCCAGTGCCTCTGCTTGAGTTTGACTTACTACTGCCTGTCCAAGAATGCCCGAGCATGATTCTCAAATCCGAAACGGTTAGCACATCGCCTCAGAACCATCGACAAACTATCTCTGTTACGACTAGGGTTAGATCATCAGAGTAGTCAGATCTACAAGTCCGTGGAACAATTCTCGCAACTCCAGCATTGTGTATATTTGTACTGACCAACTTCAGACTACACACAAATCCTCGATACAAGTTGTGAAGGTAATAAGGATGATGCGCCATAACTCGCACTGTAGCCAGTTACAGATCAAAACATGCCGCACCGTCTTTATCGCGGAGAGAGGAGACAATACTACATGCACACAACTTCAAGGTTTATATATGAGAATAGACTACACACTCTTGATATCGGGGAGAAAAGAAGAGACTAAAATAAATACAAGTGTCTACACATTAAACCCTTTGATCCAGGACGTTCTCCTGTGATCCTGGAAGCACAGAAAGCCTATCGACGTCACCATTCTTATGGCGGAAAAAAAAGTAAAACGATCTGATAAGACTCGAAGAAGACAAACAAATTCAGCAAATCGCACCTGCCAACGATGCCGTTGACGAGGACTACTAGGTGCTCAGGTCCCGCACCCTCGCTCACACCAAGAGTGAAGGAATTCGCGTTTTCTGGCTGCTCCTGCTCCTCCTCTCTCATTTCGGCAACTGTATGTTCCACCTTTTTGGAAATTTTGGCTCCGTTGGAAAATGAAAACCGCTTCTTCTTCCGCTTGCTGAGCGTCGGTAGACAACTTCCGTGCAACATAACAGAAAGGTTGAACGCACATACACTCTTCCCTCTCCCTCTCAGCGCGCATACACTCTTCTCCCTCCCTCTTGAACGAGCGTACACTCTTCTCTCACTTCTTCCCTTCCATGCCGACTGTTAGCCGCTTCTTCCTCTCAGCCTCGGCCCGCGAGTCCCCTATTCCGACCAGTGTTGGCGGTTGTTAGAAACAGGAACAGACATCCGGAGATCATACCCGCGGTTCTCAGGATTCATGATCACAGAAAAATCAAAGACCCGGTTTTTGGTATACAAATCATGGTTCTTGATTTTTTTTGAAAATATCAAAGAACCGGACAGAAAACTTCGGGTTCTTTTATGAACACCACAGGTTCTTTAAGATTTTGAAACAACCGGGATGACCAGTTCTTTGTTTTTGGGTTTGAAACCGGAACCGGCAAGTCTGGTTTTGAAATTTTTAGAAATCTAGAACCGTTTGTTTTTTGAAAATTCAAATAACCGCTCAACACTGGTTCCGATACCATGCCGGTACAGTGAGGTCTCTTTCATACTGTAAGAACATCTCGACTCCAAAACTGTAAACAACTCCTTTATTTTAAAATAGAACAGTGTTTAATGATCACTGTCCCCACCCACAAACGTCATAAAAGTCCCTTTAAACACTCAAAGACCATTTATGTCTTTACATCTGGACGAGTAATAGTCACTGTCCAAATCAATAGTAGAAAAAAATTTAAAGGGGTTAAAATGACCGCTGCAAAATGGACGCCAATACAGGAGCGCAGCAGGATTCACGCTATCCTGGTGCAAGATTTGATGAAAAGGGTTGTTTGCAGGTGTGGGGTGGAGATGTTCTAAAAGGGAATTCCTGTCGACTCATCACGCCACGTGGACAATTCTTTGTCGTCACCACATCAAAGGGCATGCCACGTTTCAGCACAGATGCAGGGCTATATCCGAAGCTGTCCCCTGCGCAACACCTTTCAGTTTTGAGTCTTGCCAACTTTTGAGTCGCGGGTCTGGTTTTAATACACTCCAAGAAATTTTCCAGTGTATTGGGAGCGCACCTTGTCAATAGTCCTCCTAGAAAGGATGAGGGATCTTACACCTAGTCTTCAAGAGTGGCAGGGATCCACCGAAAATGTTTTACATGCAGGACAAAGCCAAAGGGGGTGGGCTTTATCAGAATAAAGGCCCCACAAGGCAACGCCAGTCCAAGCCCAAATCTAATAAAGCATGCCCTCAAGGCCTTTACATGGCATAAAAATGGTTGCCTTTTCTTCCCATGATACCTGCCAGTAGCCTCCTTCAGATAAACGAGAAAAAGATGACAATAGGCTTTTCAAAAAGCCACATTGCACATTTTAAGGCACCCTACAACTACACTTCAAAAGAAAGTGTCTATGATTTTACACCTGCTTCAGTTGGGTTCACACCAGTGTTAGCTGGAATACTTGTGGGTGCCGATTATCAACATGCATAATGGCCAAATATGCATAAATAGATTTTGGATTTGGCCATCTCCTATATTTGGCACTATAGGTAATTGGCAGATGTAGGTCTTGTCAATATTTTTATGTATATACATATATGCCTTAAATTAAAACTGTCGTTATGCATATTCATTGGCAATATTTTATGAGATCTTGGATATGGATACCTATTCTATTCATATTTTTTATATCATGTTTAGGGTTCAAATATGCACATGTATATGCATATCCTAGTTTGGCTTTAGAATTTTCAAGGTTTTTCCTTTTTCTTACGAACAAGTCTTTTGTCATATCTTGTTTTGCTTGATAGGATTTCAATGGACTCAAGCATGTAGGATGCAAACTTTCCTTTTATGAAAGGTATGAATTTTGAGTTTTGTTGTAAGTTGTTATGTCCAAGGTTCAAGCTCTAGTAAAGCTTTAAGTGTTTTATGAGAAAAGTGTGAGTTTGGTGGGAGGTTTGAAAAAAATTCGTGTTTTGTGTTTCATTTCAAATTGTTTTATTGGAGGTTGAAATGTTGTTACAAAGTTGAAGTTATGTTGCAAGTCAAAGATTCAAGGTTTCAATGTTGAATGATAAAGCTCCATGCTCCAAGCTCTAGAGCTTGAAACATTTTGCAAAAGGTATGAATTTGTTGAAAGGTTTGTGAATGGTGTGAGTTTGGTGAAAGGTTTGATAGAGATAGGAGTTTGATGTGAGATTAAAAAAATGAGTTTTGTGTTTTGTTTCAAATTAAAGCTTTAATGTAGTTTGAAGCTCTATTATAGGTCGATGGTGAAAGTTTTTTGAACAATATGAATAATTCAACACTTTACATCCTAGTTGTAAAGGAAAATACCTTAATTGTTGAAAATGTCAATGTGGTTGATGGACCAATCATATTTGAAAGTGTGATCACAAAAAATTCGAACATGGAGAATGGGTGTGTGGAACTTGGTAGCTCATTGGAAATTGAAGTATTGTAGCTTATAATTATATTAGCTCAAGTTGCACTTTGGAAACCACACAACTAAGTTTTTATTTGCTACGGATTTTATTTGCTATGAACAATGATTTGCATGTAGATTTTGAAAATCCACAAATGTTGTAATCTAGTATTTATAAATCAAGTAAATCATATTCTATTAAACAAAGTTCAATTTTGGGGAAAAGGTTGATTAAATATAACAAAACTAATGGGATTATTCCTATGAAAAATTCATGTTAATTCTATGGAATGTAAGAATTTGGGGTGTGGAAATCTAAGGGTATGCGGGTGCAGGGTGTGGGGTGTGCACACTCGCACATTTTCAGATAATTAGGATTACTTACTAGCATGCAACACTAATGTGGCATTAATGTGGCAAATTGATGACATGGTGTTGACATGGCACACATGTGGCAAGGTGATGACATGGAAAACATGATGTGGACACACCATGGCAGTCCCATGATGTGACATAAATGACATGGACATTATGTGGCAGATTGTTGCCCATGGCCTCGATGACATGGCACTACATATGTTGCACATAGTTGATGTGGTGTTGGTGTGGCAACTTCTTTGGATGGAATGTATAATGCATGCAAACATGATGTCATGGTACTAAACTATAAGAGAAGGATTCATTGATGACAATCCCTTCCAATTGCCAATGAATTTGAACAAAGTTTACCTGCACCCTATTTTTTTTTAATTCGATTTTCTCCACAAAAAGTGTGATGTAAAAAGTGTTCCCTTTGTTGTTATTGTATTTTTTTCCTTGGAAGTTAGGAACACATGGGGAAAACATTGTAGCTTTTGTTAACAACATCTTGAACTATATTTGAATGGAGAATGTGGCTTAACGAGTTTCAATTGGCACACATATCAAACACTAAATCCCATGGTTTAAGCTATAGTTTCAACAAGGTCAATTGGTAAGGGTTGCAAAGGATTATATTTGTAATCAAATTTGAAATTAGCACAATTCCCATGTGTATATTTTGAACCCCCAACCAACAAATTGAAAAAGGTTGGGCAAATTGCCTTATCATTGTTTTTGTGAGACAACAAAATGCAGGAAAATAACGAATTGAACTATGTCACCATGTGTAAGAAGTGAAATTATCATAGTACTGAAGCAACCAAAAATTTTGAAAATGAACAAAGTTATATGGGAAACCTTCAAATGCATTCAAATACTTTATGAAATAGAAGAAAAAGAGAACTCCAAATCAGAATCAAAGTTTTTCAAACCCTTCCATAAAGTCCAAGTGAAGTAAAAAATAGAAATGTGGAATATGATCGGAGGTGCAATGAAAAACATAATAGGCATTGATTAGCACAATTTCTTACCACATGAAAGGATTGTTACAAACCTGTTGAATCCAGTGCAAGGTTGGCAAACATTGCCCCCTATGTCTACAATACTAGAACCAAATGAAAGTCTAGTGTCATGAGAAGATCCAAAATGTTGCAACATCCACTACACCAAGAGGTAATAGTAAGGATGCACAAACACCAAGTGGCATCCATCACCCAAAAGGTAAATGTTAGGCCTCTGGTTTTTCCACATTTCAATTCCACATTCTATGGAGTGGTGCAAATGAAGTTTGATCTTGACATCCATTGCTTAAGAGAAACAAGAGAAGGTGGGGAAAGAAAGGGTAAATGAACAAGAAATGTGAAGGATAGGACACTATATGGTGAAGGTAAAATCTAACATATTTGTAGTCAGAGCACAATAAGATAAAGGGATAGTCCTATTTAAATTTTTTGACAACGTATGTGAAGGTTTTGAAATGAAACAAACAACCACCACAAAGAAAATTGTAGTGTAATTTATTGCTTGTTGGTTGTAATATAATTTATGGGAAGTCAACTGTGGCAAAGACTTTACACCGTCCATTAATTTATAAAACCTTATTGTTGACCTCACCAGGGTATAACATTGTTAGTAGTTCATCAATTTCCAAGGACACAATGGACACTTGTTTTCATTAATTGAAAAGCTATGAGGACTGTATAAAGTAATTATAGACAACATCTTCAAACTTTTTTTGGTGACACTTATATTTTTCTTTTCATTATGGTATTGCATTATTCACTAGATCATTGAATGTCATAGACATGTGTATTATAGGAGTGTATGTTTAGACAAAATTGGCTTGTGCATGAAATGAAGTTGGATTATATTCTTATTTGGTTGTAATACTTGAATTGTTTTTCCACAATGCTATGTTTTTTTCGAGGTTTCAATCTTTATTAGGTGTTTAAAACAATGGTTCGAATGGCATACATTCTATCGGGGTCAATGAAAGGTTTAAACCTTTGAAATACGTCTAGTTTTTTGCCAAAGGTTGAATGGTTGTTTTGAATGTTCCATGTCACTAATTATCATTACCACTTGAAGAATTTTGTTGATGGGTGGTAGAAGTTAAATGGTAGGAACACATGGGGAAGAAGGATGTTAGTCCATGAACATGAACAAGCAAGCATGAATGCATAAGTAGGACAAAATCTTTTTTAGAATATTCTATCCATGTCGATAGAATATTAGGAAAATATTTTGTGACACATAGGACATAATCTTTGTTGACATGGAGGAATATTTTTCCACATGACCATGGGTGAATGATCTTTATGGATGAAAAAATAAATGAAATTTATCTTGAATGTTGCCAACAAATGTTATTTTTGTTGAAAATTGAACAAAAGAAATAGGGTCAAAACAATTTATGTTGATTTCTTTCAAAACAAATCCACAAATGAAATGTTCACGTCACAATTTAAAGTCATTTTTCATATTTCCTTAATATGAAATATATTGAAGCTCTGTAACATGTAAACCATATAGAATGTTAAATTAAATCCCATAGACCCACCAAGAGGTATGTGCCAATCCGATCACTAATTGTTCACCACTAAAAGGCATGTGCCCATTAAGAACAAAAATAATATGAAACAACCCATGACACTTCACATTGCCTACACCAGTTCAAGTTATTTTTTACTTTCATTCACTCTTTCAACCTTTTTGTGTTTAACACCATTATTGTTATTAAGAAAATCAAATTGCATTTTTTCCCCATGTTATTAATTTGCCTAATTTATACAATAAGCCTCTATTTTATAAAGGTACGAATTTTTTTTTCCATTTTATTCAACTTTTTAAATTTGTTGTTTTTTGATCCACTCAAACACCGTTTTTCTAAAGATAGCCACACAAACAATATCCAACATTAAAGGGTTTCACATAATTGTTTTTATTTTTTTTCTTTATTTTTCTACACCTTGTCGGACTACATGCATCCATGCCCTATCATGCTTGAAAATTCAATCTAGGAAAGGGGCACAAAAAGAAATAATTCTTTTATTTTGTCTAGTTGAAGAAACTTTTGACACCAAAAGTGCCCCAATGCGTGATGATCTCGGCTACCTTCTAAATCTAATGGGTCTGAGTTGCCAATTTATTTTTCACCAAAGAAATAAGAAGTTTATAACCACAAAGCTCAAAGGTCAGAGCTCCATGGGTTTGGTAGCAAGGAGAGAGGTGTCATTTGAAAACTTGTCGAGTTTTTTTTAGGAGCTCTTTTATTCATGCATGCTCAGATCTCATGTTTATATACATAATATTTATTATTTTTATTAGTTGATATTTATAAATAAACTATTCATTTAATATTTATTAAACTATGTGATAATTAATTTTTATTAATAAAATATTATGGTTAAAAATTAATAAATATTAATAAATTAATACTTAGATATAAAATTAAGAAAATTAATGATTCACGAGTTAAATTATTTAACTAATATTATTGATGAATTAAAACGGATTTTTTTCTACAAATTGATTTAATAAGATAGAGATTTAATAATTTTTAGTTAATATTAAAGAATTACCAATTATATAATAGTTTATTTTGTTAGATAGTAATTTGAAATCTAATTATTTTTTATTGAATCAGTTGATCATTAACAATTTAAAAGGTTTATTTTTAGAGGTTTTTTTATAAATTATATAATTTAATAAATATAAAATTATGTTATTTTATAAGTAATTTCCAAATAATTAAATACATTGAAAATAATGATTAATTTGTGAATTAATTAATTAATTAGATATAAAATAATTATTTATTAAAATATTGGGTGTTTGTTAAATACCTAGTACCTACTTAGCTACTCACCTAATTAGTAGTTAGGTATATAGTTAATGTATATCTATATAGTATTAGATAGCTAACTCCTTAATAGGCAGTTAATAGGTAGCTGTTAATTAGGTAGGTAGCCACTAAGGTTAACATTTAAGTTAGTTACTAGATACCTACTTGGTAGTTATTAGTTAGCTATAAAAGTACTTAGCTAGGTATTAAGTCTCCAGCTTACTTATGCTAAGTATTGGATAAATATTAAGTGATCTAAACCTAGGCATGGTTTAGATCATTTAACCTAGGTGCATACCTTAGGTGGTTAATTATTAATTATTCACCTAAGTTAGGATCATACTATAATAATATTAATCATTGTTAATTATTATAATTATAAAAAAGTTACTAACCTAGCTTAGAATTAATTGCAATAACATTTGAAAATTAAAATTATTACCTATTATTAGTTATTATAAACTACTAATAAGGTTAAATACTGGTAATTAAATACCTACCTACTATGTACATATAGGTACCATACTAAGCACTTACTAAATACCTAGTACCTACCTAGTTACTTATTTAGTTAGTAGGTACCTAAAGTACAAGGTAGCTAAGTACTTAGTTAGTAAGTAGTTAAGGTTTAAGGTTAAGGTTTAGTTAGTTACTAAGTACCTACCAATTAGTTACTAACTAGCTAGGTAGTTAGTACCTACTTTAGGTACCTACATAATAGGTATTTTAAAACTATTACTAATTAAATTAAGTCTCTAGGCTACCTATGTTAATTATTAAATAAGTATTAGGTGGTCTAGGCTTAAGTGGCATTGTCTTTAACTTTAAGCCCAACTTAGGTGCCACATATAGGCTAAAAACTATTAAACCCCTAGGCTACTTTTGTTAGGTTTTAGATAGGTACTCCTAGGTGCCACCTTGTTTAACTTTAGCCCAACTAGGTGCCACCTTGTTTAACTTTAGCCCAACTAGGTGCCACATATGCCACATCAATTAGTAGGTTAGGTTGATTGATAAGTTTAATAAATTAAGTTAATTGGTAGTAAATTAGGCTAGGGAAGTAATTAGGTAGTACTAATTAAGTAAGTAGGTTGTTAGGTAGTTGTTAGTAAGTCGTTGTGATTCACTTGTAATTGGGTTACAACTAGTTAGGTTGTAAACTGGTTACAATTAAGGTAGAATTGCCCATGACTAATGGAGGGTGTACCAAACATTTATTCATAAATTTTTCATCTTTTCTTCATTTCGAGTGATTTAAAACTTTATGGGATCACTAAATTAAACTTTACAATTCACCTTTGAACTGCATAGACAAATAAAGGAGTAATGAAGAAAAAGATTAAAAAATACAAAACACATTTTTTCAAGATACAAAATTCATTTTTTTCCTTTTAGACACCTACAACTTTCAAAGTCAATACTTTTTTCATTTCTTGTTCAATTTTAGTAATCGAAAGTGCTATGGGATAAATAGTTTAGTTGTAAGCTAGGGTAAAACAACTAGTGAACAGTCATTTAATGGTTTAGAGCTTGACAAAATCCAAGGGAGGGTTTTGTCCATAGTTGAATTTGAACTCAAATTTTGATGATGTCGTGATTTGTTACCAAATGAAATTCATCCAGTGGGAAATTAAAATCAATAACAATTTTCGACTATAATGGTGAAATCATTTCCAATTGAAATGGTCAAAAGTGGCTATTGTTGTGGTGCTAACACATGGTCATCACTTTTGACCACAATTTCATTTTCAACTTGTATTTTTCGACTCTTGTGGTTAGTAGTTGAAAAAAAAAATTGTAATTGAAAGGGTCATTCTCAACTATAATTGTAAGTAGGAAAACGTAGTTGAAAAAGGGGGGGTTTTCTACTAGTGGTGGTAGATCCTACTTACTTAATGTTACTATGACACCCATGGTTAAGGGACACCAAAATAATTAATGATTGGAGGACCAATATGGTAACCATTGAAGGTTATGGTATTGTTAAGACTAATTTTATTTCAAAATATTTGAGTGGTAACATCAAAAGACCCTAGATAATAGTCAGTTATAACTTTGTGGAAGGATGATAGATGAGGAAAAGGCGATTTTACTAACTTCCAAACCATATATGTTCTTTATTGGGATGATTACACTACTTAATCAAATCATAGATGAACCACAAATTTAATTCAAGCATGAACTAGGGACGGTCATGGTAGATGAGACCCTTGCCATGGAAAAGGCAAAGACTTTTCAAATTGTTGAGTGGATTTTGTCCCAAGATATCCAAATAAAAAATATTAACATGGAGATGATAAAGGATTCAAAATATTTGAAATTGAATGTTAATTTGAAAGAAATGGTAGCTACAATAGAAAAGGAGTTGTTGAAGGAATTCACAAATTTGTGTTCGCTTGGAATTACAAGGAACTAAGGGGTATTCCATTGCATATTACGAAACACAAATTGAGTTTGACATTACGATTCCTCCCTTGCACCAAACATGTTATCATATGAATCCAAATCATGTGGTGGTGGTCAAGCAATATCTTGACAAGTTGTTGGTAGTTAGATTTATTGAGTCAATGGAACATGTTACTTGGTTATTGTCGATTGGTGGTCCCAAAGAAAAATGGAAAATTATGGATTTGCATTGATTTTTGGAAGTTAAATCCTGCCACCAAAAAAAACCCATACCCATTACCCTTCATGGATGAAGTCTTGGACAAGGTAATAGGACACAAAATCTATTAGTTTTTTTATGGGTTTTCCAACTACCATCAAATCTGAATTGCCCCTAAAAATTGATACAATATGGCTTTCATCACATATTGGGGAACATTTGTTTGGGTGGTCATGTCATTTGGTCTCAAAAATGTGCCTCCTACATACCAAAGAGTAGTGGGTAGCTTTCAAAGATTATTTGGATGATTTCATGAAGTTATTTTGGATGACTTCACCATATTTAATAATTTTGACACCTATATGCCCAAATTATGACGACGTTTTGAAAAATGTTGAAAATATGGGATAAGTTTCAACCTCAAAAAAATGTACCTTCATGGTATTTTTGAGGTTGATTCTAAGGTCTATCATCTCCAAAGAAAGAAAGCTACCAAATCCAAAAAAGGTACATGCCATAGTGAAGATGCCCATACCCAAGAATTTTCATGACATACAAATATTTAATGGTTTGGCCCAATTCTATCGATGTTTTGTGAAGAATTTTGCATTCATTATGGTACCAATCATTAAATTAATGCAGAAATCAAAGGACTTTGTTTGGACAAGGGAGTGCCAATAAGCATGGGAGACCATTAAGTGTAAGTGGAGGCTCCAATATTAATTCTTCCCAATTGGGAGAATGATTTCCATGTTCTCATGGATGCCTCCAACTTGGTGATAGGGGCAATGTTGGCCCAAAACTTGGACAACAAGTGTGATCAACCTATAACCTATGCATCAAAGTTGTCATGTTCCATTGAAAGAAATTATATGATGACCAAAAAGGGGCATTTACCATGATGTACGCACTACATAAGTTTCATCATTACCTTATTGGTAACAAATTCATTTTTTATGTGGACCATATAGTGTTGACCTACCTGGTCAACAAACCACAACTCTTTGACAAGATAACAAGGTGGTTGTTACAACTTTTTTTAAAGTATGATTTTACTGTCATATATAAACCAGGGCAAACACATTATATGGCAACTACATTGTCCCGTTTACCTCGCACAACAAAGTCATTAAGGTATTTAACTAGATGGTAGATGGGTGAAAGCACACTATGGGTGAGCCACTTTTCACCACTTTTCACCCAAAAAAGTGATGCATAACAAATATGATAGGTATGTAGTAAGTTGAAATCTTGATGGCATCTTTTGAAAATCCTAAACATAAAAACAAAAGTTTAGAATTTGCATAACAACATTTTAAAACTCAAAGCTCATTTTGAATCAAAGTTAAGTTTCATACAATGGTCAACTAAAAAACATTGGATAAAATCAATGTGCATAAAGTATATAATGTACATTTTTTCAATGGCAATAAGGCCCCATGTTTTTGGTGCATGAGACATTACTAAACCAAAGAAAAATGAAAAATAATACAATGCACACTTATAAGATCTTTTCATTTTTCTCAAAGTAATGTTTTTTTCCCAAAAGTAAAAGTAAGAGCATTTATTGCTTAAAAAGTGCAAGAAAAACGTATTTCTTGAATGGATTTTCAACCAAATTTTTTAACTTTTAAATGGTTTTTAATTTAGTTGTTGCATATCAATATCATTCACCACAAAAAATTCACTACAAAACTCCACCCATAACCTTAGTTTTGAAGTATATTTGTAATATTTCATACTTTGTGACATATTTATTTCGACACAAATATATTTGATATGTTCAAGTTTGTAAATGTTTATTGAAGTTTCTTTTTAAATAAACTAGTTTAAGTCTAAAGCTAATGATATATACTTGAAATGAACAAAACTAATCCAAGATGTGATGTTTATATGTACCAAAAAAAACCAAATGCATAATTTCTATTTTTATGACTACAATTTTTGGGGGGTGCAGTGTGTTCTCACCCAAATGCCCCCCTATTGCAATACAACTTGATTGGCTAACTAACATTCAAAGGTACCTTCACATAAGGGTCTTGACAATTACCCTCTAGAGTATAAAAGGTGCATTGCATTAAATTGACATTTACCCTAATAGACAATAAGTTTCACTATTTGGGTCAAGACACAGTACTACAATTTGTCTACACCCTAAAGAGGCTACTACCATCATGTGATAACTACACAAAGGAGTGGGTGGAGGTCATTTTTTACATATATTACAATTAAAACAAATTTGGATGCAAGGTATTGGTGACCTATTATCCATAAAGATGCATTTTTATAGGTCATGTGACAAATGTTAGAAAACATGAAATTTAACCTTCACTATTATGGCCACATTACTAACGACATTACTGTTATACCCATTCATGAATTGGGGGTTGGAATTTATTGGACTTGTAAAACTAGTGGGGAGGCACACCATAAACAAATACCTTCTTGTAGTGACTAATTACACAACCAAATGGGTGGAAACAAAGGTGTGACACTCCAACACAATGGTAGTTAATCACAACAAAAAATTTATATGAATGAATGCATCTTGACCATATTTGGGTGCCTTCTCACACTTGTGTTGGACCAAGGAGTACACTTCACCAATGACACCATTTCCCACTTGGTGAACCATTTTTTTCGCCACACTACTTGCACAACTTATTACCTTCAAAATAATGGGCAAGTAGAGTCCAGTAACAAGGTGATCGGCACAATGTTAACCAAATTGGTTAATGAGAAAATAAATGATTGGAATGAACACTTGGGAACAATGTTGCTCACCTACCATATTGCCTCTAAGGTAGTACATGGTACATTCCATTCTAGCTATTGTATGGATTATACCTACTAATGTTTACAAAGTACTTAGTACCTACTATCACACATGAAGGTATTACTACTGTCACCAACAATACTAATTAGTATAATAATTAAATTGTAGAAATTGGAAGATATCATAATTGAAACAAGTGAGAGCACAAGGTACCAGTAGACATGGAGATGAGCATTGTGGTTTTGAACCATTACCATTCCAAATCATTCAAATTGGGAGATTATGTATTGTGGTTTTTAAAGGGTGTAAAAAACACTCGAGTAAATTCAAGTGTTGCTGGTATGGGCTTTACCATGTGCAATATTACCTTCCAAATAACATAGTTTTGTTGGTTAACAAGGACAAATTTGACCCAAGTCTCGTGTTGGTCAATGTTAACAAGTTGAAACTCTATTTTCCCTATGACAATAATACCAAAGGACTAGTATTAGAATTTAAAAGGGCAAAGAAGGAGGGTACAGTAGAAGCACATGAGTTTTTAGAATAATCCTTGCATGATTTTTTGGATGCAATGAAAATGGATATGAAGGAGACAATAGCCAAAGAGAAAAAATAGATAACACCCTTCAATCCAATTTTACATTAATGGAGAAGGTAGCTGACCCATCCAAACAAAGTGGGAAGGAACCATGTAAAGGATTTACCTTTAGAGATGGGATTACCACTAATAGGGAAGATCTTACCTTGGCCTTAGTCTAAGTACTTAAAGATTTGGAAGGTACAACAAGCCCATAAAGTAAGGTAGACCTAGATAGTAGGGCAAACCTAAACAATAAAGTAAAAACAAAAAAAATACAAGAATTAGGGTTATCTACTATAGGAGTGTTGCATACATCCCATATTGGAGGATAAGAGGGAAGGTGGGAACATGGCAATTCCCAACCACATTTTATCTAAAGGGGGGATGAAAAAGACCACTCGTCATCCAACTTGAAAACATAATAAAATAAAATGTGGGGTAATGATGATTGTTGAAAATGAAAGGGGAGGACCTTTCAAAGGGGGAGGAGCTTTGAGAGCATAGGAGAAATTGGAGGAGGAAAAAAATAGAGAGAATGAAAAAATTAGTGGTTTAGTGTGTTGGAAAGAGGAAAAGGAAATACTAAAAAAAAAGGACAAATAATAAGGTAGGTGAAAATTTTGGGAAGAAGGGTGGTAGTTTCTGGAATGGGAAGAAAAGAGGTTGGTTTTTTAGAGACAAATAGCAACCAAGAGAGGAAATAGGACAGAAGGGAAGAAAGGAAATTATGCACACTATAAAGACCCACAAAAAACAAAAAAACAAAAAAAACTTGTGGCAAATTATAAGGGAAGAAATTCAAAAACATGAGAAAGGACGCCATTGTTGTGGCATTCAAGAGGTCCAAATAATTAGGTCATGAAGTAGCCATGGTTAGGGAAGTGTTGGGAGGGTTTAGGGAACAACATCATAAAAATAAGGCAATGTTTTGTTGTACATCCGAAAGACCTAGCAAAGAATTTCGTCAAGCTCTACAAAAGCTTCTCCATCATTTTTAATGCCTCAATGTGAACAATGGCATCCACTCACTCCACTTTTGCTACCAACATTTCCTCCCCTTCTTCAACATCCCTTGCATAGCCCTTTTACTACACAAGCTGCTTGCATGTCCATGAACACCCCATTTATGTGTGTCCCAATCATCAAGTTCACAACTTTAGCCTACATCCATCAAGCTCGTGCTTCTTTTTACACAACTACTCGCCAATCTCCACCACCCACCTTGTTTGGAACAAAAAAACCTATGACATTGCAATGTGCATGGGTCAATACAACTATTGGGAGATCAAAGGTACATGTGCAAGTTATTTTTTACTCCTAGAAAGTGAGAGTAATATAATTAATCACTATAACAACTATGACATTCCACTATTAAGGGGGTAGGATGAGTATGTGATTTTGGATGAACAAGGTAGTTAGGATAAGGACTAATAAGGGAACTTTGTTAGTTTGAATTTTGAATTTTTGTTGTTTGGGTCATGATGATGTGACTTGGGATAGTTCAAAAGGGGAAAGTTTTAAAGAACAAGAAGGAAAGAGAGGAGAAGATGAGACATGGAGTTTTAGAGAAGAATATGAGGAGTTGGAGGTATTTGTAATAGAAAACCATAAACTTTGTTTTGATATAGCACAAATTTTAAGTGTTGTTTAGGATTTTTTTCAACAAAACATTGGATTATGCTGTAATTTGGATTCATGTTTTCAATAATACAGAGAAGCACAGACTTCTATATTGAATTCTATGTTCATATTTTGTGTGATTTTTTTGTAGTGTCATATTATGATGAAATGAATTGTAATATTGTTTATGGAGTTTTTTACAATGTATTATGAAGTGCAGAATCTAGTTATATGCAATAACCATGAATTTGATGTTAGAATGAATGATACTGTTAGGTTTGTTGAAACTTAACACAAAAATAGTGAACATATGCATGTGAAATGCAAATCTGTTATTATAATATTGTGAAATATTATGCAAGAATTAAAATTTCACTTCTACCATTTGGCGACCATCTTGTAGGGAATTTTTTTTTCTATTCTTTCTTTCAATAGTGGGAAATTTTTTTACAAATTTTGTTGTATACTATAGATGAAAATGTTTAGATGAATAATGTTGTTTTTTTCAATTCAAAATTTTAAGGGGTATGTTAAAAAGTATTAGAGGTTTACGCGGTTGATGCCGTAAGGACTATAGAATGATCTATAGATTTTGAACATGAAGAATTGTGAAACAAAATCAATTGAATGGTGATGTAGAGTTTATAGTGACAATTGGACTTGGAGGCAAATTGACAAGTTATTGAAAGTTAGACAAAAGATAATTTTGAAAATGGAAAGGAATATGTAGGGCTTACAAAAACCCCATATCAGAATTTGATGTTGGATAGGCAAGTTTTGAAAACAGAAGAAAAGTTTGCGAGGCACATGTCATTTCTACCACAAGAAGTGGTATGGCGAGATGTATGGACTAGGGGTCTTCAGAAAAGGCATAGTTTTAGACCATGTAGTTGATTACATGGAGAGAGAGGTAATCGACTACTCATTTGAATGAGCAGATGTAATATATTTCTCAATCGCGATCTGTGGTTCAAAGTTGTAGAGATCAAGATGGAGCAGGGACTTTTGTAGTACCTGATCAACCACATGAAATTTTAAGTCCAAAATCGGTGACTAATCAAAGGAAGGGTGTTATAGCAGGTATACAACCCAGGTTTGTGTATTAGTCTACATCTCTAGATTACTATGAATTAGTGGAACACTGGGAGGTGGATGAAAACACTAATGTTGATGTGTTTGAAGAGACTAAGGAAAATTACCCGCAATCATCTAAGTATGTAAAAGCACAAGTGAATGTGTTGAATGAAGTATTATAATCATATTCACATCAAGGGAATCCAGAGTTGGATCAAACAAGGCACACATCAAAAACACAATATCATGAATTTGTGGATTCAGAAATGATCATGTTACTTTCAAGAATGTGCATTTTGTGAAGAAAAAGGATGTGCAATCATGGATTGTCCTTTTGTGCCTTTTCACATCAGATCAAATATTGTTAGGCATGTGGAGTTACAAAATGTGGCAAGAGCATTAATGGATCAACCACAAGAACAAGAATAAATAATTCTTGTAGTCCAAAAAGATTTAGAAACATGGAGTTGGGAAGCCAATTGGGACCACAAAATCGATATATTCATCCATCTATTCATATTAGGAGTAAAGAACCAGAGGGGTATTCACATCCACATACTGCACCATAGTGGATACTAATGGGTAACTGCAAACTATAACATTGTCAATCTTGCGCCAACACAGCTCCACCAATAGTGTTAGAAGCGGCAATTGTTGGAACCTAGAAATAACATGTTGGAGTAGGAATTACTCAATCACTTGGTGTAGTTATAATAACCATAGGAATGGAAATAGTTGTTGCACCCAACATAAATGTTGTTAGAAGGGGAGTACTAATTGGATCTACAACAAAATTGGGTAGTGGATCAAGTGGAGTTTCCACAGTAAGGAATTTGAGTTAAAGTTTAGCATTACTAGAAGCCAATATTGGAGTTGTTGGCATACTTCAAATGGTGTTTACTAATTTGATAACGACTATTCATGTGAACAAAACTGCAGATTGACCACTAATGAGCTCAATGGCTATTGGAGGGTATAGAAATGAAAATGCCATGCATCCAAAAGGAGGATACCAAGAACTAATTATTGTAATTACACCAATTTTTGATCATAGAGATGGCCATTATGTTAGGCCAAACATGGTAGCTATCAAGTATCTTAATTTTTAAAAAGATGTTGATCCAAATGTTCATGTCAGAATGTTCAATTTTGTAGTAAAAGCAAATGCAGAGACTTTTGAATAGTATATTATCAATGCGTTTAGCTATATGCTAAAAGATACTACATCGGACTAATGCCATAATTACATGTCAAAATTTCCTAATTGTATTTTTTCGGAGTTTACACAAGCATTTTGCGAATGTCATCGAAGGCCTCAAAATGATGAACAAATATACATGCAATTAAAAAACATGAAGCAAGAGGAGATTGAAATGGTGGAGGTTTATTATGAATGAATTTAGAAGTTGGTTCATGGTTTACTAGTACTAACCATAAATATTTTTTTAACTACTATGTTTAAAGTGGATTTGCAATCATACTTCAGAATTGCAATTATAGGGATAAAATGGTCAAACACCATAACATAAGGAGGTGACAATGTTATGTGAAGAAGGTATGACTACTGCAAAAGCAAGGAATGCATTATTAGTACCATATTATATCAGATGGGCAATCCCAACAAAAACACAAAGTAATATAGGGAAGATTGATAAACATTGCACAAATTGTGGGATGACAAATCACAATGTGGAAACATGTTTTTAAAAATAAAAAAAACCATAATGGCAACCATAGAGGCAACACAACCAAGTTAAAAAAACACATAAAACATCTTCATATGCATGTCACATCTATGGTTTGAATGGACATAAAATGATAAATTGTCCAAAGTTTGTTGAGTTGTAAAAAATGTTTCATGCGAAATCTATGATGATAATAGAGGTTCAACCTATTGTTAAGACACAAACAGTCACGAATGCGAATGTGGTGATGTTAATGTTACCATAAAAAGTAAAGTAATTGAAGAACATGTGTTCAAGGATAGAGAGCCAAGAAAAAAAAAATGTGCTAACTGGGAGAAAGAAGAGCGGTTGAAACAATTAATGGTGGAGACAATTCAACAAATTTAGAAAACACAAACCCAGATAGAAAGGCCATCCACATCCATGGAAGGATGGAACACAACTTGGCCGAGTATGCCAAATACTACTCATGTGGATGCACAAAAATTTCAGGAAGTAGCATAAAGAAACAAGTTGGTTCTTAAGTACCAAAAGTAAGGACAACTATTATAATAATAAATAATCATATGGCAGTTATCCAAGTACAAATTGGGAAGAATACAATAGAGGATGTGTTGTTGGATGGAGGTTATGGAGTTAATATATCACAAAACAGTTGAGATTGAGGTTGGGGCTTTTAAAGCTTAAACCTATTCCATATAATTTGAGGATGGCAAATCAAACAACCACAAAACCAATGGGGTTGATTGGAGATATATAAATATATGTTCATGGCATTCCTTACATAACTACGTTTACTATACTTCAAAATAATGTGGTAGATTCTAGTTATTCCATGTTGTTGGGGAGACCATGGTTGAGGGATGTTAAAGTGGCACATGATTGGGGAAGTAACATTGTTACCATACAAAGGAATGGGATAGTGAGAACAATTATAGTTACCAAGCATTGGGGAAGTGAAGTATAAAGACCAAGAGTGTTATTATGTTACAATTATCATAATGGCATCATAAATGAAAAAGATATCATCTTTGTTATAGAGCTAGAATTGTTCTCCATAGGAACAATTAGTTTACCTGAGATAATTCAATTTATGAAAACCACAAATGTGGGGATCATGGATATAGATGTGAAGACTAGTATTTCATAACATGGTTCTAAAGTATAGAACATAGAAAAGAAGATATCTAGCAATAGATATGAGCCATAAGTAGTTATGGAGGATAAGGTGTATCCAGAGACATACTATAGACATCAACCTTGATGTGTTGTAGTGGATGAAACTCCAACAAAAATCAAAGCATAGGGATTGTAAATAGCTAGATGGACGTTAATTAAAAATCAACAATTGATTAAGTTCGATCTAGGAATTAATGTAGAACCACAAATGATGAAAATTAATGCACAACTGGAAACAAACAAGGTGTTGGAAGTGGAACAATTATTGAAGGAATTCAAAGATGTTTTTGCATGGACATACAAAATCTAAAAGGGATTCACCAGAGCTAGCACGACATAGAATTGAGTTGGACACTACTATACCACTAGCACATCAGGCCATGTACAGATTAAATCCAAACTATGTTACAATAATCAAACAAAATATAGATAAATTGTCAGTAGCTAGAATCATTGAATATGTAGAAGAAGCTACATGGTTGTCACCCATAGTATTAGTACCCAATAAAAATGGTAAGTGGAAAATTTGTATAGATTTCAAAAAACTAAATGCAATCACAAAGAAGGATCTATACCCACTACCTTTCACAAATGAAATGTTGAACACAATAGCAAGGTATGAGGCATATTCTTTCTTAGATGGATATTCAGGATATCATCAAATATTTATAGCTCTAGAGGACAAATATAAGACTACATTTGTTACAAGGGGCTTTTATATGGAAGGTGATGTTGTTTGGAGTTAAAAATGGACCTCCAACATATTAAAGAGCCATGAACAAAGAATTTAGAGAATATTTGGACAATTTTATGAATATATTTCTAGATGAATTTACAATGTATAGTAACATGGAAAGTCATTTGCAAAAACTTAGACTATGTTTTCAAAAATGCAGAGAATATGGCATTAGTTTGAATCTAAACAAATGTGCATTTGTGGTATTTTCAGGGATGATCTTGGGTTTTATTATTTCCAAATAAAGGAAACTACCAAATCCAAAGAAAATATAAGCTATTGTAAACATGCCACCACCTAGGAATCCCTAACAAATTCAAATATTCAATAGGATGGCATAGTTTTTACAAATGTTTTATAAAAAACTTTGCGCTATTATGGCACCTATCACTAAACTAACTAGAAATATAGACATTTATTTGGACATAGGAATGTCAAAAGGCCTAGGAATTGATTAAATAGAAGTATATTGAAGCATTGATATTAATATCACCAAATTGGCAAATGGAATTTCATGTTCATACATATGCATCCTCGTTAATTATGGGGGCTATGTTGTCTTAGAACATAATAAGGAAGAGTGATCAACCAATAGTATGCTTCTAGGCTTTTGAACAAAACACAACGAAATTATAGCACAACAAAGAGAAAAGCTTCAGCAATGGTTTTTTCTTTGCACAAGTTCAAACATCATTTGCTGGGTAATAAGTTTGTCTTTTATGTAGATCATATGGCATTGGTCTATTTGATCAACAAACCTTAGGTTTCAGGGAGAATAATTAGATGGTTGTTATTGTTCCTTGAATATGATTTCACAATAGTATATAAGCCAAGCAAAACTCATGTAGTTGTAGATGCATTGTCAAGATTACTAAATAGTATAGAACCCACAAGTGTGTCTGATTAAACCACAGATGCAAGTTTGTTTTATACAGGGCCTAAATGGCTAAATGATGTAAAAGAATTTTTGAAAACATGATAGATTAAGGGCATGTTATTGGTGCAACAAAAGTAGAAATTGGTGAAGAAAGCATAACTTTTACATTAAAGAATGGTGAATTGTACAAAATGGGCTAAGACGATAGATTGTGACGATGTTTGACAACAACATAAGCATAGATGGTGATGAAAGAACTACATGAAGGACCTTTAGGAGGGCATTTTGCAACTAAAATAATGCAGAGGAAGATATTGGATGCTAGATATTAGTGGCTAACTATGTACATGCATATGCATGATTACTGTAGATCTTGTGATGCATGTTAAAGAATAGGAGGATTGGTAATTCAAAATCTTGTAAAGCTAGTCACAAGTTTTCAAGAGGAACCATTTATGAAATGGGGACTTGATTTTGCTAGGGCTAATTAAGCTAGCATGGAGATATATAGGAAACAAATATATTTGTGTTGCCACAGACTATGTTATTAAGTGGGTGGAAGTAAGAGTGTCGAAAATTAATACAACAGCAATCACAATAAAATTCATGTATGAGTGCATATTAACCGGGTTTGGATGTGCTTTGACTATAGTCACAGATTACGAAGTTCATGTTATTAATGATGCCATCAAGTATTTGATAGATCATTTTTTGATGAAACATGTGGATTCTACAACTTATTATCCTCAAGGGAATGGGTAGGGTGAATCTATTAACAAGGTACTTGGGACGTTATCGACCAAGTTAGTTAGTGAGAATATAATAGATTGGGATGAACATATGTCTATAGTGTTATTTTCATATAGAACTACATATAAAGTAGTAATAGGGTATACACCATATCAATTAGTGTATGGATTACATCCATTAATGCCCATAGAATACATCATTCCAATTGCTGGTGGAGATGAATGAGATAATATTCTAATGAGAGTTTTAACTAGCAAAATTACATAGTTCAAGAAGTTGCACGAAGCTAGAATGCAAGCTATAAAACTATAGGAATTTAGTATTGGAATATAACATTATGGAGTCAACAAAAGAATATGTAAAAACAATTTAGTTTTGGTGATTATGTTATGTAGTTTCCAAAGGGTAATAAGTCACCTAAGGAAGTTTACTAGGAAATGGTTTAGACCATATAGAATACAATATGTGTTGCCAAATAACGTTGTGTTATTGGTGACCATTGAGAAGTTTGAAACTAAGCTTCTATTGGTCAATGTGAATAAGCTCAAACCTTATAAATATGTGGAATCTGAAGTTTTTTAAAAAAAAAACAACAAATGATAATATATTGGAAATAGAATGTAGGTGGAGTTCAGGAGGTGAATTTTGACACAAAGGAAAATGATGAAGGATGTGAAATATAGAAACCACATATGAAGAATGAAGAAGATAAATAACAGATCACATATCAATGGTGAAAATAGTTTTTATTTTTGATCTATAGATGAGCAATAATTACAATGGTGTGAGATTTGGGATGCAGAAATTTAAAGATGATATGTCAAGCATATCAGCTGAATCAACAACAGTATTCACTCGGTCATCAAGAGTATTCACACAATCATTGGAATTGTGGGCATAGTCAATAGAAAAATTGGTACAATCACCATATGTGTTTTCATAGTTAGTAGATAAATGGGCACATTTAGCGGAAGGTGTATAAGGCGAACGAAATGGAATCAGTATAGATAATGTAGGGAAATTACGGATGTGGAATAATCGGAAGATGAAATCTACGAAGTTCATTCATAATGATGATGCTAAGTGCTTGCACATGGCTGTACAAGGGACACATAAATTTGTAATGATGGGCCATATTAATTTCAAGGATCATGTGTTAATTAAAAGACGACAAGCAGATGAAAAAATGAATGTGACAAGCGGGATGTTCAAGGATGAAAAAAAGGGGGTATTCCTCAAAAATAGTTTACATTTGTTGTTGGAAGTTATGCTCGTTTTCGAAGTTTTGGAATTCATAACAGAATGCGAATAATGCAATTGAAAAACTATAGTGAATAGCAAGGGAAAAGGAAGCGCAAAAGAGTGAGCACAGATGAAGGTAGGAAGAGGAAGTGGAATTATCGAAAAGAACATAAGTAGAAGAGGAGTTGAGAAGAGTAAGGAAAAGAGTGTTGAATATTCAGCTATTGGTTGTAAGGTCGCCACCACATTCATCATCATCTTCAGAATGTGTAGAAGGGAAGGCATATAATGAGAAGATATAGTTTACATAGATAATAATTCAAGACATAGAGACAACTAGAACATTTGCAGTTGAATTTTTGTGCAGAAGTAGACAACATTGGTGTGTAAGAAAGTAGACAAGACTAGGAGGTACATCAGTAGATCCGGTGTGCATTGAAAAATTGGAAGAAAATGAAGTTGAAGAACATCATTTTATAGTGCAAAAGAATGCAAGGGAAGAGAACGTTGTTGCAAAGGAAGAATAGTTATCCATAGAAGTGCAATTGCAAGTACAACAAGCCACATAGGTGCAAATAATGGCAAAAGCATAGCGAAGGGTGATGTAGATGGAGTAGCATGAAGCAGAAGGAATAATGAAGAGAAGACACATAATTTTGGACATAGCTACATTTTTGGAGAAAGGTATTAAAATTTTAGACCCTAAGCAATTCATGTGGACATAGACAAAACAAAATTATGACAACCATGTAAAACATATGGAGAATTATAAGGATATTGCTGCAAAAGAAGATTGGGCTTTTAAAGCAAAGCTTGTTCCTTTGTTTTTGATGGGGTGGGAAGCACCAATGCCCAGTGTAATGTTGGAATTTTTGAACACATTTTTGATCAAGGGCGTAGATATCTACTTTGGGCATAAGGATAAGGTGTATGTAATCAGCAAACAACTGATTATAGATGTTTTTGGAGTGTGTGCGGAAGGGTATGTAGAGAATTGAAAGGACAAATTAGTGAGTCATTAGCAGTTTAGGCATTATAAAGTTGTAGACTTGCACTTGCAAATTCTTCTATAGATGAATGGAATGCAAAGAATCTAGGTCTACCATACTGTATTAGATATCTTGCCATTATATCTGTCATTTATCAAAGGGAGAAGGTACAATATTTTAGTAACAAAAATGTTATTACATTGGTGAGAGCAGAGAAGGGGCATAAGGTAGATTGGGCATAGATTATATTCAATAGTCTGTGTAGTGAATTGGATAGGTGGTATAAGTATGTTAAGGAGAATAAAGAGGATAAGAAAGATACCTGTCAATCTGCCTTGGTATTGGCAAAAATCTTTTAGTATTTGTTTGTATATCAAAAGGACAATCCACATAAACCACCAGCCAAGGTTTAAAAGAATTAGGGAAAAGATGCAGATAGCACTAGAAAACAGAAAGAAAGTTGTAATAGACTCTCCAAGAAGTCTTTTCAAGAGGAAGAACAAAGTTGAGGAGGGAAGAGCCTCAAGCTCAAGAATGATGAGGGAACAAGAAAGCACAAATTTGAGGGCAGATAAAATGATGAGGGGTAGAATGGAACCATTTGCAATGACAATAATGGTAAGGGTAATGCCAACAATAGTACAATTAGTTAAACAAATTGTAGTAATACCACAAATGACATCTCCACAGAAAGATGGCTAAGGGAGTAGAGCTAACGAGTTAAGAGGGAATATGACATAAGGTTTCCAAAGGGTGAGGAGCATCTGCACTCCGAAGGGGATGTATGTAAAGATTGGATGGAGACCATCGCAAATCCAAAACATTTACAACATTTACAACAACATTTACAGTAGCAATAATAGCAGACATAAGAAGGTCTATAAGCTACTGAACTACAAACAAAGAGAGTGGTGACACAATTTGCTTTTGAAGAGTTTAGACCAACAGAACTACAAGTACCACCTAGTAGGCCAAAATTTGAAGGAGTCCCATTTGAATTTGAATTGGGGAAAAGAATGTACAAAAGTTGGGATCATCTATAGAAGGATTTAGAAATCTTATGACACAAACAAGTACACCAAAGTCTATGGAGGAAGTAGTTGCAAAAGTAATGAAAGCATATAAGGCAATCGAGTTATTTCAGACCATGGCAATTGTGAGTTTGAATATGGGGAATGTGACTTTGGAGGTAAAGACTCTGAAGAATAGATTGGTTACAGGGGAGAAGGAGAAGGCAATGTTATAGGAGGAATTGGATAAGGAGAGAGATTTTTAGAAGGGGTATAAGCATAATGTAAAACTTTGGAAGAAGAATAGGGCATAGGTTAAAAAAAAAAAAAAAAATCATTTAAAAAATGTAGGATGAAAATGAGGAGCTCGAGGGTAGCATAACATGATTGAAATGTGATGCACCCCTAAACACCTTGATGGATTCAATTACGAATCCAAAAGGTGAAAAACAATGGAAAGATAAGGAGTTGGGGAACGCTCCCGGGTTCATAATACTTTGGGGGTAAAGGGGCATGTTGGAGCTTTGGGATGGGGACTAGGAAGAGTGACAAGCAAGTCAATTATTCCCACGGGCCTACACAAACCAAACAAGTTGGTTAATGTGTAGTTAGAGCACTTTTGGTGCACAAACGAGCCATGAGCAAACATAGATTCACAAGACTCATCATAGTTTGGACTTGGGGGAAGCCATCACCTTCCCCCTTATAGTATTCTCTATGCCTAGCCATGGGGTTTTCACCCAAATGTCATTTTGTCTTGGGACTCCCAAGTTGGGAGTCTCGAAATTTTCGAAATTGGGACTCTTCCGACTTTGGAGGCCCCTAACTTTTTATGAAGACCTCTGATTGAACTGAGATCTAAAAAGAAGTTGTAGCCCTTGCCGAGAGCTTTCCAATGGTATGTGGCATGTTACCTACATGCAAGTAAATCAGGGCAATTATAGACTTTTATGGTCAGGAGTCAAATTGACAATTTGACTCCCAGCCATTCTTTTGGCCATAACTTATGTTTTAAGTAGCCAAATGGGTCATGCAAGCTCATTTTAGACATCTAGGTTCCAAGAGTATTTTAATGATATAAGGAACTTTTCAATCTAATGAGTTTTGACCCCTGCAATTACCTTTTGAAGATTCAAGAGTCCATCAAGACTCCAACTCATAAAGTGGGAGCTCATTTGGGGGTGTGGGGGTTCATTCCCTCACACTCTCCAACACTCCCGAGAGCATGAAATGTGACTCTTGGGCTTTATTCTTGGCCCGCACCTTTGCAAACCCTTGCCTTGGTCGCAAGTCAAAGCTTAGGGTTGCGACAAAATCACAAGATGAAAAATTATAAAATTTAAGGTAGAAGGCTTAAATCTGGGAAACCACAAACAGGAAGTGGACAGAAACATTGTTTTTTCATAAGAAACAACAAGAGGCTTTTAATAGTCAGGTGAAAGCACTAACTAAAGAAAAGAAAGAAAAGAAAATGTTTTGATAAATTTGGAATTAATAAATTTGAAGAATGTATTTCTGTTGCAATTTACTTTGAAGCAAAATCTGAGGAATGGTGGGAGGTTGCAAAGGAATATTTTACAAAGGAATTGGAGAAGAATCTAGTTTAGCATAAAACTAATGAAAGAATTATGAGGTACAAGTTGGAAGTTTATTAAAAAGAATTTTCTTGATTTCATTTGTGGAAGTCCAACTACAAAGGTATCAAGCCAGGATGAAAAAACAAAAGCAAGGTCCAATGGGATAGCTTAGGAGGAAATACAGACTGAAGAATCATAAGACCTCATAAATGGAACAACTCAAGAGGAGGAGGTACAACCAAAGATACTACAGGACCTTAAAGGAAAGGGTTAGGAAGAAAAATAATTAGAGGGAATTTAAGAATAGGAAAAGGTGGAGGCTATTCCAACACCAAAAGAAGAGATATCCAAGATATAGCATCTGGAAATAGAACCGGAAACTAAATTAATGGAGGAGGAGATTGAAACTACAAAGGAAAACATAGATATAAAACCACTAGTTTTTGTATATATTAGGATTACAACATTGTATTAGGGGAAACATATGTTTAAAAGGATATAGAATACTTTCATTTCATTTCAATCATTTTATAAGGATTTCGGGGAAAAAATCCAAAGTATAGAAGGGGTAATGTAGGGGTAAAATGAGTATGTGATTTTGGATGAACAAGGTAATTAGGATAAGGACTAATTAGGGAACTTTGTTAGTTTGAATTTTGAATTATTGTTGTTTGAATCATGATGATGTGATTTGGGATAGTTTAAAAAGGGAAAATTCTAGAAAACAAAAAGGAAGGAAAGGAGAAGATGAGACACGAAACTTTATAGAATAATAAAAGGAGATTAAGGTATTTGCAATAGAAAACCACAAACTTTGTTTTGATACAACACAAATTTAAAATGTTGTTTTGGATTTTTTTCAACAAAACATGGGATTACACTGTAATTTGGATTCATGTTTTCAATAATACAGAGAAGCACATACTTCTATAGTGAATTATGTGTCATCTTTTGTGTGAGTTTTTTGTAATGTCAAATTATGATGAAATGAACTGTAATATTGTTTTTGGAGTTTTTTACAATGTATTTTGAAGTGTAGATTATGGTTATATGCAATAACCATGAATCTGATGTTGGAATGAATGGTATTGTTAGGTTTGTTGAGACTTAACACAAAAATAGTGAACATATGCATGTGAAATGCAAATCTATTGTTACAGTAATATCCTACGGGAATTTAAATTTCACTCCTACCATCCACTTACAATCCACTAACATTCAATTACAAGGTGCCAACTCCACTATAGTGGAACATGAATGGAACACAAGTATAATATTAGTGTAATGTGTTAGTGAAATAAATCACAGTGTCCCCTAGTGAATTGTAAATGGTATGTGGAAAGTGGATTTTACCACAATCATATTTATCAAATACAACACCTTACCTAACATTCGTGTACCCAAATGACGATTAAAGACCAAAGTTTCGACCTTGTTATGATTGCTACACAATTCACTTCCTTGGATTAAAAATGCAACCTACCATTATAAGCTTTGTCTTTAATCTATGTAAATGTTTGCACTAATTATTCAACCCACCCACTATAATTGTAATGATGTATGTGTCCTATTAGACTCCCCATGACCACTTGTTCAACATCAACATTTATATTCCACAATTATAATTCCCAATATTGGATTAATGTGTTATGCCTATGTGGGATATCTGTTACCAAGTGATTTGGTCATTGTATATTCCCTCGAACTTGATGCCCATCCATTGCACTTGCACGAAGCTCTATACAATCTTGTTGTAGCTTAGGACATGTTTCTTACCATTTTTTACACCCATGTTCTAACCTCGTTTGTTGCAACAATTTCAATAACATTCAACCTATAGGACATTCCACAATGGTCCCCCCTCCACCAATCCCACATTAGGCCTATAACACATGCATTATCTTCACTGCACTAAAGCATCATTGCCATAACATTCAAACATTGGTTCCACTATAATATTATTATAAATTTGTCATTGTTACAACTTAGTTTTCCCACTTTTTAAACCACTTGCAATCCATGGCCAATTCACCATTCCTTCCACCCCAATATGTCTTTAGACATGTAAATGTTACAACCAACCATGCACATTTGTAAGTGGAATGGATTGGCTACATGTTCCACTCTACACACAATAGGCTAAACCCTTTGACCATGATTACACCAATTACATTACACTTAAACTACACCATTTGTTTCACATCAACATCACTCTAAACTTGTAATTGCCATAGCCAACTATGCCCACTAGATAGTGGAATGTAATAATTACATGTTCCATTATACAATCCCTTGACCATGCTTAGACCATTCACCCTTTCAACAACATTAAAACCATAACAATATTACTACATACTTGTCATTGCTACAATGCACTATAATAGGGACATGTTTTATAGTAGTGACTTCATAATGGATTGTGTTATAAATATTATTCATTTTTAATTCCCAACATTGATGAATGTGTTAAAACATTCATCAAAAGGATGAATAGTATTCACATCCTTATAGTAGTTAAATTAGGTTTAATAGTGGCGGCTAGGGTTTAGAAGCGGAGGTTACATCAAGGTTTGATGGTGACTAGGTTAGGGTTTGGTGGTGGCTATTTTAGGGTTAGGAGATAATATATATTGGATTATTTTTTAATAATCTTTCATTTTCTTCTATCAAGTTTTTGAATGCACCTATAGACTTTGAAGTTTGGAGTTAGTTTACTACAAATTATAGTTTTATGATTATAGTTTGTGACACCTTCAACCCATGTGATTTCCTTCCTTGTCATTTCAATACTTTGGTGTTTCAAACCTTGCTTGTATTCTAATTATTTCCAATATTCTATGGGCCCGCACCAAACAAGAGAAATAACATTGCATTGAGGCAAAAAATAATGAAGTCTTATGCATAGAAGAAGAAAATCATTTGTTGAAGTTAAACCTTTTGTTGCTTGAAGTACACAAATAAACAAGAACTTGAAAAGAGCTTTTCAAATGTTTGTGGGTTTCCTTGTTAAAGGCTGTGTTTTGTGATATACACCAATTGAATGGGAGAGATTTGAAGATAAGAAGATTTCAAATTTAAGTTTTCCCACTTGCAACTTCATTTGAGTAGAAAGACATAAAGTATTTGTGTTTAACATTTGTGTTAAAAAAATGTCATATTTCAAATGGAGTCTTTGAAAGTCATGGAAAATTTTGATGGTGGCAACTTTCACTTTTGGAAGTTCAAGATGCATATGATACTTTCCAAGCATGGGCTTTGAAAGTTTGTTGATGGCTGTGCAATAATTCCAAATGATAAAAATGCAATGGCGGATTACAATGAAAAAGCAACCAAGGCATTTGCACTACTTGGTGAACATTTCATGGATGCACAACTTGCACACATTCAATATTGTGAAAATGTCAATAGCCCTTGGGAAACACTTTACAATGTGCACAAAGCTAAAACCATTGAAAACAAGTTATTTTTTCAAAGGAGGTTCTTCACCATCAAAATGCAAGAAGGGGAGGACTTGCTTGTACACATCAACATGGTGAAGGTTCTTGCACATCAATTACATTCCATTGAAATGAAGATTGAAGACAAAAACATGTACATGGTAGTTTTCACAAGTTTTTTCTCATCTTTTGATAACTTGGTCATGAGTTTGGAGTCCATGTCCACCAAGGATGTTGACCTTCAATTCATTGTTGCTTGATCGCTTCATGAGTTTTCCAAGAAAAAAAAAAGTGAAAGTATAGAAAATGCCACATTGACAAAATTCATAAGGCAAATGATAAGGTTTTTTTATTGTAAAAAATAAAATATTTTTGTTATGAATTGTTTGAAGAAGAAGAATGATGAGAAGGAAAAGGCAAACTAAGCTTGTGAAGATTAAGAACAAATGTTTGTTGCGGCATTGAATGTTAATGATCATATAGCGTACAATTAGATCATCAATTCCAATGCAACACAACACATGACATTCGAACAAAAATGGTTCACCATTACGAATCCATTGTTCCACAAAGGGTGTACATGGGAAATGGCACCATTTTGGAGGCCATAGGCAAAGTGAACATCAAGGCCACAATGCAAGTTGGAAGTAAAATGTTGTTTACAACCATCACTCATGTTTTTAAGGTTCCCAAAATGAAGAATAGTCTCATTTCTGTTAACAAATTCATTTTGGAAGGTTTAAAAGTGGAGTTTGACAAGGATGGTTATAAGGTGAACAATGTCCATGGAATTATTGTGGCTAAAACACGAAGGGAGAAAAACTTATATCTTTTTGACGTCAATGTTCGGATGGAAATGTGAATGTGTCAAAGGATTTGTGCTTGGGCACCAAAGACTTAGCCAAATCAACATGGCGAATCTCAAAAAGTTGGAGAAAATGGTCAATGACAATCATTGTTTCTTTCAAGTTCATGCCATTGACCATTTTTTCCAACTTCTTGAAACTTACTTATTGGAAAGAACTTGAAAACAAGCAAGAAATGAAACACTCAAGGTTCATGAAATGGAACAATTGTATCAACTAACAAGAAGATTACAAAGGTTTTATGTTTCAAATGTTACAATCACAAAATTATGGCTTGTAACAATTAACAAGGCTTAAAGGTTCTATGTGCATTCAAAAACATGAAAGGAGAAAATGAAAGACTACTCTAAACCACTCTAATATATATTATGTTTTAACCCAAAAGTAACCACCACTTAACCCTAACCTAGCCGCCATTAAACCTTAACCTTAGTCGCCATCAAACCTTAACCCTAGCCACTGCCAAACCCTAGTGTAGCCTCTAGTTCTAAACCCTAGCCACCACTATTCAACGTAACCTAATTACTATAAGGATGTGAATATTATTCATGCTTTTGATGAATGTTTAACACATTCATCAACATTGGGAATTAAAAATGAATATTATTTCTAACATTGCCACTCCATGAAGTTTTTCATCTGAACATGGTTATCAATTTGTTATGTCGTTCTTTTGGTGATTCCTTGGTAAGCACATCTGCCACCATGTCCTTCATTGAACAATATTCGAACGTGAATTTGTCGTTTTCAATTCATTTTCAAACAAAATGATGTTGAACATCAATGTGCTTTGTTTGAGCATGTTGGATGGGATTCTTTGTCAATGATATTGCACCTTAGTTGTCACATCGAATCACCATTGCCTTATTCTTTTTCATGTACCTTAATTCCTTCATGAACTTTGTCATCCATATGTTTTTTTTGGTAGTTTGCGTACTTGCCATGTATTCGGCCTTGATCATTGACAAAGCGATTGTGGGTTGTTGTTTGCTACTCCAAGAAATGACTCCACCTCCCATCATGAATATAAACCCCATGGTGGATCTCCTATTTTCAAAGTCATTAGTCTAATCCACATCACAATATCCAACCATCTCTTGGTGTGGTAATCCTTTGAATCGTAATTTGAATTACAAGGTATTTTGTAATTATTGAAAAATGCATTTGATTGCAATCCAATGTTCTAAGCTTGGATTGGCCATGTGTTGATTCACCACATTTATTAAGTATGTTAAATCCAATTGAGTACACAACATGACATACATCAAAGATCCCATGGCTTGTTGATAAGGAAGCTTCACCATCTCAACATCCTTATTCACATTATTTTTCAACTTTGTTTTAGGATTAATTGGCACTCCAATGGCTTTGTAATCCTCCATGTGAAAGCGCTTGAAAATTTCCTTGAAATACCCAATTTGGTTGATGTAAAGAAGACATTGTGCATGATCCTTTTCCATTTCCATGCCAAATAAAAAATGCAAATCACTAAGATCTTTCCTTTTGAACTTTCAAAAAAGTTCTTCCTTCACTTACAAAAGTTTATCCTTATTATTACACACCAAGATGAAATCATCAATGTAAATGACAATGAAAAACTTGACATCTCTCACTTGTGCAACATACATGTTAAAGTCCGTATCACTCCTCACAACCTTGATGTTTTTCAAAAAAACATTTAACTTTTGGTTCCAAGTTCTTGGAGATTATTTCAAGCCATACAAAGACTTGTGAAGCTTACACACAAGATGTTCGTCTCCTTGTGTGAATCCTTCTGGTTGTTCCACCTAGATATCCTCTTTAAGGTCACCATTGAAAAATGCAATTTTGATGTCCATTTTATGAATCTCCATTTCTTCAATGGCTGCTAGTGCAAGGATACAACGAATTGACACAAATTTTGTAACGGGTGCAAAATTTTAATTGTAATTAACTCCAAATGTGGGTGAAACTGTTGAAGATTATGATGTAGATGAAACATAGATAATGGTGTGGTAGATATTAAAAACAATGTGCTAGATAAGTGTTGCAAGCAATCAAAGACATAGGTAGATTTGAGATATGTTAGTACCACAAACATGTTAGAATAAAGAGGGAGAGAAATAGTTATCCCATATGGTTTGTCAATGTGGTGGTACAGGGAAGGGAATAAAGAGCAAGGTTGGAGGGGAGTTGGATAT
>Ga0116231_10002126_pt1 | contig 41433 bp, 23 predicted proteins | sample S1TSphgellanicum_2_FD_89695 | JGI IMG/M metagenome (GOLD analysis project Ga0116231, IMG submission 89695) | Host-associated microbial communities from peat moss isolated from Minnesota, USA - S1T2_Fd - Sphagnum magellanicum MG | ecosystem: Host-associated > Plants > Peat moss > Unclassified... | reverse complement strand
TTAAATTTTAAAAAAAAAAAAAAAAACCCACTGAATTTGGAACAAAAAAAAATTCAAACATTTCACAACAGTGTGAAATTTGCACACAAATGAAAAGACTGGTGCACCAAAATTTGGACTCTTGGGTGCATGAAGGTGGCTTCATATGAATGGTCAGACCTATGGTGTGAGAGTTATTTGAATTTTTCATAATTGTTTTCATTGAAAATTCAATAAAAGTAAAAACTTCGTCATCTCTTCAGAGATTTCACAGAATCAAAGGTAATTTAAAATTAGTATTCAAAATCAAAAACTTAAAAACCACATGTTCTTTTTAAAACTACATTACAATATGTGCTCCATCAACAGCAGAGGCCACACTAGTGTGTAACTAAGATCAACAAATGAGTACAAGGGAATAGTAGGCAGGACAAGCAAGCTCATTGTGTAATGGCTCTGCCCCTTTATAACAAACAAGTTCAAACAAAATCATGAGAAATGATGGGAACCATGGTTAGGTGATTTTTGACTGCAAATATGAATTGCCTTTGAACAGAAAAGCAGCTTACAGAGTTCAGCTGGACACAAGCTCTCCAGTTGTCACCCACACATTGGTTACAAGTTCACAAATCCTTTGATGGAATGCTCTATCCTTTGGGCAGAGCAGAGCAGACTCGCAGAGCCACCAAATTGAGAAATTGCAGCCAACAGCAACAAATGGGTCGAATGAATCCCTTCCCCTTGGCCAGGAAAAAGTCCTGGATTTTTTTGTCCATTTGGGTCTGGATTGCACATGCGAGTCACAAGTGAATTCAAAGTCAGGCCTATTTTGAGAGGTTTGTGGGATTGGCTTCCCTGAATTGAGTTGGAGTGATGAGCAGCAGACTGTCACTGATCATGTGCTGATTATTATGTTATACTACCACCCCCTAGGAACTACACTTTTCTTTTGCATCTCACAAGAGGAAAAGGCTACAGTGCACCAGCACCCACCAGTGCACCATGCAGGATGGCTGGCTGGCTGGATGGATGGATGAATGGTGTGTGAACCAAAACCACTTTTTCATTGTATCCGTGTATGGTAACTTATCACGGTGATAAGCTATGTACTAACCATCCACTTTCATCTACTTACGATGTAACCACCAAGTGCATGTGTATTATCTACATGCATAATGATTAATTACATTTCCTATCGTAGAGACACATAATACTTATAAGTAATTAAGTAAGTAATTACTACTTATCCATTTTAAGATATGACCACACTTGATGTTTAGGGTTTACAATTAACATCACCCTAACACCGAGAAAAGAAAATGCAGCTAGGAATCACAATATCGCAATTTTAAACATTGCAAGTTATGTTCAACTTTTTTAAACATTATTTCAAAATGTTCACATATGATGTTAATTAGTGATTAACATTGAGAACCTTTTTTCTTTTTTAAAAAATTTTTTTTTATAAAGTTTGCAATTCAGTTCATACCTACAAAAGAAATATTCCCGCCCTCTGCGCTCCCCCCTCCCCTCCCCCCTTTTTTAAAAGAAGAGGGGAAATAAACAAATAGACAAAAGATGTATGCTAAACCTTGTGTTAATTTTTGATCTTTTGAAACTTTAGTTAACATTGATGTTTAGCTTTGAAATTTTATTTTTTTAAAAAAAATTTAATATTAGTTAACATGTCAGATGTGCGTTAGTAATTAATTTTAAACATTTAAAAATTAATCGAACACTAATGTTAACATCACGTGTGACCATAGTTTTATATCAGTAGCTACGTGAGTAGCGGAAGGAGGAGGAAGTAGAGAGTTTAGAGGGTCAGGCTGAACCTTGGTAACTCAGTAGTGGTGCATCCACAAGTGTGTCATAACGCGTATCCAATGGATGGTGGTGCACTGATGGGTGATGGGTCACATAATCCAGGGAAGAATGACGTCTCGTGATCCAGCACCCACCAGTGCCAGGGGGCGCAAACCATTGATATACCCATTGGAAATGCACAACCAACATCATCCGCAAACCAACCAACCAACAAACAAACAATTGTCTAGCTATTGTCTGAGTTGAATTTGAATCTTCCTCACCTCAATGGAAATGCTTTGGCCAGTCATGAGCTTACAATGAATGCAAGTGATATTCAAAGATTTGCAAATTCTCTTACTCAAAGTGCCTGGAAATGCTGGTTACATTTCAGCAGTGTTGTTTGGTATGATGAAGTTTTGTTATTAGGCTTTCAATTATTCCAAAGGATTGCCCCAAAAAAAAAAATTATATTGCGCAACAGAGAGAAGTTCATGAGGGCTCATTTAAAGCTTTTGACGTAGTAAAGTTCGTAAAAGAAGGGCGTTAAGTGGGTGATCGATTGCTTCTCACTCACATCCCTTGATATGGGTGACATTCTTTTTTCAGGAAGAAAAAAGAAAAAGAAAAAAAAAAGAAAAAAAAAGAAGTAACATTGCATTTTGTAGTAAAAAGGGAAACAATAAAAAAATATTAAAAAAGAACTATATATGATTGATTTCTACATACACCCATGATGTACATGTGAAAGACCATATTTCTTAAAATCCAAGGATAAAATGTTTAGTAACATGAAAATAAGAGCAATAGTGTACAGGTGGTTTGGCAAGAGGGGTTTTGAAATTTAATAATTTAACAAACAAAAAAACAAACAAACAAATTATTAAATAACCACATTTTATTATTATTGTTATTATTATTATTACTATTACTATTATTATTATTATTTGATTTTATTTTTGGCTCTTAATAATCTACTTGTGTGGCCATGAGCATAATCCATAAAACTTGGCATTCTGAGCCATCTAGTCTGCAACTCATCTTCACAACTTTTCTTCACTTTTTACTGTTAAATTTGTTTGTTGTTTGCTCTGTGGGTATATAGGTGTCTGCTCTGCCTCTCCAGCTTGTTCTCGTTGTTACAACTTCTTCTTCTTCTTCTTGGTTTTGTTGTGAAATTTGCTCTCATCTAAATTTGTAGCAACATTCAAATCTCTTGGCACATGAGTACTGCACTTTGAGCTCAGTTCCAAGTCCTTGTTCTCCTCCTCCTCCTCCTCCTCTTGCTGCTGAGCACTCTCTTATTGCTTTGAGACGTAAGAAGAAAAACAACAACAAGAAGTCCTAGATCATGTGAATCCGGACTTAGAGGTACTTGTTTTAGCAGCCCCAGCTCAGTGTACAAGGTTGTATTGAGAATCTTGAACGAAGTTTTTCACAGCCAAAAGTGCGTGTCTAGGGAGAAGCAAGCAGCTCAAGGGATTAGCTAGAGATCATATAATCTATCTAGGAAGAATCCGAGCACGAAAAATTATGCCACCTTACGAGTCTCATTCGACTTACGCAGCAGCAGAAGCAGCAGCAGAGGCATTGTATAGCGAGCAGGAGTACATGGGGAAAGCCGCGAATGACGATAGCAACAGGAGGTTGTGTTGTAGAAGCGCGGCCGTGGCGGCTGCTGCTGCTGTTGCTGCTGCAGCAGCGCCGGTGGTGACGTTCTGGAACGGGGCCATCGTCGTGGGTGCCGGGCCTTCAGGCATGGCTACCGCCGCTTGCCTGCAGCTCAAGGGCGTACCGTGCCTGATTCTAGAGAAATCCGACGGCATTGCCTCGTTGTGGAAGCACAATACCTACGACCGTTTGCATCTGCACATCCCCAAGGAGTTTTGTGAGCTCCCCCATCTCCCCTTCCCCGCGGATTTCCCCACGTACCCCAATAGACGGCAATTCATCCAGTACTTGGACAATTACGCGGCGCATTTCAAGCTCGACTTCCGTTTCAACCAGCAAGTGACCTCTGCCGCCTTCGACCTTGCGGCTGCATGCTGGAAAATCACCACGCGCAGCTGCAACACGTCGTCGGCGGCCGGCGCGGGGCTAGCTGCTGCTGCTGCTGCCGGCGCCGTGGTGTCGGAATTCCGCGCGCGATGGCTGGTGGTAGCTTCCGGTGAGAATGCGGAGGCCGTGTGCCCCGTAATCCCAGGAGCCGGAGACTTCAAGGGACGCGTGCTGCATTCTAGCCGATACAAGAGTGGCGCGGATTACCAGGGTCTCCGTGTTCTCGTCGTGGGTGCTGGAAATTCTGGCATGGAGATTGCGCTTGATCTTACCAACTTCAATGTTAGACCATCTCTCGTTGTCCGCGGCCCGGTATGTATCATGGTTTTCTCCTCCAATTCCTTACTTTGTTTTCTTTGTCAGACTTTGCTATGAGCTGCTTCATGAGCTTTTCTCATGAGTTTCTTTTGTTTTCTGAGGACAGCAATATTTGTGCATGATATCCAGCTGCAGCCACTCTAGTGCACTTTGATTTTAGTTCAAGATTGGCTAAGACTTCCCTCTTTACCGCTGCCGATCTTCTGCGTTTTTCTTTTCTCTTTTTTTTGGGAACTTTGTCGTCTTGATGCGAACCCTTTTTTTCCAATGGCGCACAGGTGCACATTTTACCACGAGAAGTCTTTGGGAAGTCCACTTTCGCTGTAGCCATGAAGCTACTCAAGACTTTTCCTCTCTGGTTCACAGACTTCTTCCTGGTGTGGTACGCTTGGGCTTTGATGGGTGACACCAATAGCTATGGCCTCCACAGACCAGCTGAGGGCCCCATGACTATCAAGACCAAGTTGGGCAAGACTCCTGTTCTCGATGTCGGCACTTTTGCCAAGATCAAAAATGGAGACATCAAGGTACTACTACTAGACTAGTTTGCTACCATCCTGGTTTCTCACCAAGATCCATCATCATAAATTCCTTAAAAGCTTGTAATGCCCTACTAGGGGTCATGGGTATTATACATATCTTTTGGTCTGAGGGTACATTCATAGTAAGAGGAGCCACTATGGCTGAAAATCATTGCTTAAGTTTATATGTTTCTCAAATCATGTTTTAATTCCAAGACTTGTGAGTGAATGTTTGATAAATTTATATAAGCGCTAATTTATCAATCTTGTGTTGTCATGTCAATCTATCAAGATTATTTCAGGGTGTGTCATTGGCTCCTTTTATCCTGAATGTATCCAAGAATCTCTTGCGAATTGCTCAAGCTTCTGTGATTTCTCTGTTTTGCAGGTTGTACCAGCTATTGATCACCTGACATCAAATGGAGCTCAATTTGCTGATGGCCAAGTCCAACAGTTTGACGCAATCATCTTGGCTACAGGCTACAGAAGCAATGTGCCCCAATGGCTCAATGTAAGCTGCATATATGTTTTTTCCTCCTGGTGTTTTGCTTCCTCTTCTTTAAGGCCTACATGCAGTGTGTCAACTCCACAATCTTTTCTCATTTTGCTGAAACAATTGAAGGATTAAAAACAAAACCTGCAACTGATAGTTGCAGTTGCTCCATCCTTGTTGTTGCAACGGGGCAGGATAACTGCAACTTTTTCTCTGAGGAAGGGTTCCCAAGGAATCCATCACCGAAAGCATGGAAAGGGGAAACTGGGCTGTACATTGCTGGTCTGGGGAGGAAAGGAATTTTGGGAGCTGCCTTTGACGCCAAAAATATTGCAGACGACATCAGTCAACTCTTCTTTGCAGCTGAGCTTGAATCCCATGCCAGAGTTCAGCCTGTCCCTCAGCAGCAGCAGCAGCTCCTGAGAAAGCCTCAGATGCGGCAGGCTCCATCTTTCCAGCCTAATGCCCCAACTACACAACCTCCCCAATTACACACACCCATGAACTAAATCTTGAAAACTAGAGCTCATTTTTAGACACGGGATTGATTGTCTGAAACAGGAAAGTGTTGCCCTTGAGCTAGGAGAATCATAGTCTTGATTCCCCCAAAAAAGAGGGATCTTGAAGCATTTGGTGCTAATCCAAGTTCTATGAGTCCTAAACTGAGATTAAGTGCTGAACACGTTCCATTCAGAGAGGGGAAGGAGGAGCATACTTGGTGCTTAAAAAGCTAACTTAATAGCATCAGAGTCAAAGTTTTGTCTAATGTAATCCACCCTTTTCCTGAGCATGAGATTAGGATACTTAGGAGCCAGATGTAGTGTGTACAGAAGAAGGTGAACTCCTCCTGGTCCCCCCCATGCCCCCCACCCTCCCCACCAACCTTGTACCATAGCAATTTTGCAGGAGCACATCATCACTTGTAGCTGGAAAACTAAAAACTGACATTCAATCTGAGACACTAAAAGATCTCATGTTTCATTTGTTGCTACTTTCTTTTTTCCCTCCAAATGACATACTTTTTATTTTAGTATCCAATCTTTGAGGTCACTATTTTCTTTGGTCTTAGGCTTGCAACTCTCTCTCTCTCTCTCTCGCTTTTGCTCAGGATTTGTTGGTTTTGCTCCTATGGAGAAGACTACCCACACCTATGATCGATGTTTTGGAACTTCTTTCTCTAATATTTATTTATTTTAGAAAATGAGGTTCTGCATTTCCAATTTTACTTCTCCATAATTTCAACACTTGCAAAATAAATCTTGTGTTGTGCATTTGCAATAGTAACCCAGTGGTTTTCAAAATTTCCACAATTTTGACAAATATCAATACATATATTATTATATTATATTATATTATATTATAATTTTTTCAGTTAGACTTCTTGCAAATTATTTTGTGCTGAACATCAGTCATAGGTGGTTCAAAATAAGGCATTTGTTTATTATTTTGGAGGTAAATTGTATAAGCGTTTAGAAAACAAATTAAAGCTCCTCCCCCCCCCCAACCCAAACTTGAAAATCAATATAAAATAACCAAGAAATTAAAAAAAAAAATTAAATAATAAAAATATTTATTTCATTTATGAATAAGTTTAGAAGTTTATCAATTGCTAAATCTACCATGATTATAAATAAGCAAACATAATTAATAACATTTATACCATTTATAATTAGGTAGCAAAATAATACTATCCAAACATACCAGAAAATACAAATGAGAATGACCCTGTGGAGGTCTAAGGTGACAAAGGCGAGAAATATAGGGAAGAAATTTAGGAGACACTACTGAACCCATTTGCATGAACCTTCTACCAAAGGATGGTTAACTGGATAGAAAAAGAATTGCCAACTCCATTTACCCTCAGATTGTTGAAAGTGTGTGGGCAATGAATGAATGATACAGCAATAAGCCATCACTTAGTTTATAATTTGTTCTGTCTTTGGCAATTTGTCAAGTGTCCAAAAAGACACAGGGCTGCTCTAAACACAGCTCCTGCCTGAACTTGGGTTGGATGGAAATTCTTGATTGAAGAATGCAGGATCTTTTTCCAACTATAAATTGGCAAGATTATTTTACCCTCCCCCAAAATTAGATTCAACATTTGACAGTTCTGTTGGACAACGTGTACTGTGGTTACCCCCTATGAGCCCCTCCTAGTACCCCCTACTAGCCCCAAGCAAGTTCAAAGTTGTGGTTAGTTAGAGCATGCTGACTCCTGAGCTAACTCGGGCGCTATAGCAGGCTTGACTGCTTGACAAGTCCAATTGGTTGATCATGACCACCTAATGATCAACCAAGGCTTGACAGAAATTGTGCTAGTCCTTGGTTGATCATTAGAAACCATGGCAGATGCTTGGAGAGAAAATATTGCTAATCAAATTGAAGCCAACTTGACTGGTAAGGCTGGAGTGAACCAGCAGCCACCTGTGCACCAGTTCCCTGATCTGTCCACTGGATGGGTTGTGTTTCTTCATTTGGCGCCAGATGGAATCCATCACAATCCATCCAGTATTGACATAGCTACCTAATAACTAGTTATCCTATTGACCTAGCTACTATACTAACTACCTACCTATTAACCTAATTATCCTATTAACTACATACCCTACTGACTTAACTTCCCTATTGACCTAGCCACTGTACTAACTACCTACCCTATTAACCTAGTTATTTTATTAACTAGCAACTCTATACACACAACCACCTTATTGACATAAGTACCTTATAAACCTAGTCACCTTGATAAGGTAGCTTCTTTCCTACATACTAATTTGCTTATCTACCTAGCTACCTTGTTAACATAACCTCCTTCCTACCTACTAACTTGCTTACCTACATGCCTACCTACCCTAATAACCTATTTATCTTGCTCCTTGAACCTCCTTTTTCTTACTAACCTACCCACCTACCCAACTACCTACCTATGCACCCACCTTCCTACCTACTACTATGTTTACCTACCTACCTATGATTTCTACATAGCTAAATACCTAACTAACTACCTACTCACTTTTCCCACCCACCTCCCCCATCCTACCTATTGATTTATTAAGGTTCGCCTTAGTTCATAGATGATGAACCTAGGACCCCATATGTAAGTATTACAAACAATTTGTAATGGAAATAATGTCATAATTACAGCCATTTTGGTTTAGTTAATACATATTTTAGTAAATTTTTTTTACCCATTTTATTAATGGGATGGATATTACAATATATCTTTTCATGTAATTATTATAAATATGTACTATTGGATTATGGTTTAGGTTTAAGGTTTGTGAGACATAAATTAGTTACCAAATTTTCCACCCAATCGATAGTAATTAACCTAAATTAGGCTAAATTTGGGGGGAAATTTTTTGAATTTAGATGTATGTGAGGCAATACAATTTCATTATGTATCTTCTTCAAAGAGAGTGGAAAAAATCAGTTTGGAGAAATCACATGAAGGTAAGAGACATGTTTTTTCTTTTGGTTTTTTACAAAATTTAATTTGATTGTTTTTGAGGATTAAGTTTAATTTTTTGGGGTCAGTAAATATTTTTTAGTTTTAATTTTTTTAAAAAAAATTCTAAATTTTTTTCTATATTTATTTATTTATTTTTGCATTATATAATTTGCATAATTTGTATTATTTTTTGGGTTTAGGGCATATTTTACTAGGATTATTTTTGGATACGGTTTGTATAGTTAGGGTTTTAATAAGGCTTATGGCAAAATATCATTTGGATTTTTAGGGTTAGGCCTTATGAATTAGGGTTTAAAAATTTGTTGATATATTTTAGGGCTTAAGGTTTATTCTTTAAACTTTACTCATTGTATTGATTTTTTATCTTATCAATTGTTTATATCTATAACATAATTATGAATTTCCTTTGTCTCCATATGTTCCATAGAGTTTAATATTTTCTAATCCACTTTTGTACGAATTATGATCTTTTAGGCTTGTGTTTTCAACTTGGACTACAAATTTTGGTGGAGCGTTGTCATCTTTTATTCCTAATGGTATGCATTTGTCTCTTATTACTTCTTTTGTTTTATGTTTATATTTTCACAATTCAACCTCTTTTCATTTCCTAGCTATTGGATATAAAATGGGTGTCAAGTTTCATTAAGTATACAACCATAGATAAAGGTTCTATACCTTTAGTCGAGTATTTCATATTCAATATCTCTTTGTAATTTGATTTTTTCATACCCAAATACGAATAATGCATTTACTCCCCACAATTAACATGTATTGCATTTTGCACCCTTCAAATAGTATGCATTGATGATCATTATGTGGGTATTACTACATAGGGCTTTTAGATATTGTGGGTTTAAAGTACAATGCAATATTGCTTATGTGAACATCTTCAATGATGGAGGGTTTAATAATTCAATGCGGGTATTGCCGAAGTTTGTTTTAGTATATGGGTTCATAATGCGAGTATTATATGTGATGTACATTGGAATAGTAGGTATTTTATATCATCATGTGGGTATTGCAATGGGAATTCCAAATCATAGCATCAATTTTCAAAAAGCCATGTAAGTATTGCATTTTGGGTTTTTGTTCAATGATGAATGTGATTAGAATTATGAATTATCTTAGTGCAGGAATTTGTCCCACTTCCTTTCAATCATGGGAAGGGTTTTAAAGTCCCATTCCATTCATGTCCAAAACCCCACCAAATCCCCTTTCTCAAACAATGACTTAGTGTGGACATCCGAAATACACCATGGAGGGCAAAATAAAGTGAACATTCAATTTGCTTATGTTTTATATGCTTACATCCTAGAATTCTTGGAAGGTTAACAAAGGGATATCGGGACCCCCATGGAATGGAATGTTTACAAAGACTTTCCAAGCCAAACGGATGTCAAGCAACCAACTATCAAAAATCACCTCAGGCATATGTGGTAAACATTTACATGGCATTAACCTTTTTAATTTCTTTAACTCATATACCAAACATGTAATCATTTACGTCTTGAGTGCTTTTTGGTGTAGGTATTAATGCGAGTATGGACCAAAGGACCATCAGGAAGATTCAACTCACATTCAATCTATTAAACAAAAATGCCTAATGTCATTCTCAATCATCACATGGGTGTTTCTTTAGTGTGGGTCATTACAAGTAGGCAAATAGTTGAGGATTTGATCGAATGGTTGAAACTATTAAAAAATAAAATGTTATCACACATGCCACATTGGAAACCATCATGTTTTTTCATTGACGATGCACCATAAGAATTAAAAGCATTATGGTTAGTTCTATACCTAATATTTACTTTATATTTATTTCTTTAGATTTTTTTTAGTGTATTTCATTAAAAAAATTATTACTTTTTTTAAAAAATTAATTATTTCAAATGCATTTTATGTTGTACTAAACCCATTCACTCATGGTGATTTTATTGCATATGTATCCCTATTAGGGTTATATGGGGTATGGACAAGGTTCCTATCTTCCTTTGTTGTTGGCATGTTTTCAAAGCATGTCATTTACATGATATCGAAAAAATCAAAGATGTGGAGGTGTGGGGTGTAATCTTCTAAGACCTTCATGATGTGATGTACATGTCCATCAATCATGGAGAAACAATTGATGACCTCAAAAAACATGGGAAGGTTACTATGAAAAAACCTTCACAAACAATGGGCTAATGATGCATGGATAAATTACTTTTAAACTTATTACCATCAATTTGATAAGTGATAACGTCTGTCATGGTTTAATATTCAAGATTCTTTTATAATTGTGTTATTCACCCTTGTGCATTGTGTTTATGTTTGCAAAATTATGGATGGTGGGTGTTCAACGAATGCCCCATTTTAACCAAGACACCAAAGCGAACATTGAATGATATCATGGTGTTTTGAAACATTTGGTTTTCTCTTGACACAAAAGGCCTTAAAGTGCATAAGATTGATTGGTTGGTGTGGTAATTAATAACAACCATTGCACGCCACTACATGCACAAATTGGAAATGAAGAAAAAATATTTTCATAAAAAACAACATTGTGGAGGCCATTGTTACATGAAGTGTGGAAAAGGTAGCCCTTATTCCATTCACCCATGTGTACCAACTAACCCTTGAGAATGATGGAGCTTGGGGCATACGAAGCCAACAACTTCCCAACATCATTTATGTAGTAAAATTCCCATTCATTGAAATATCTTGTTGCACATGTGAATGGGCGTTACAAGGGAACATGTGTAAACACCAAATTGTGGTGATTTTTGCATGCACAAATGTTAGTCAACAGTATATCATTCATTATTACGGAACATGGTATGGATCACATCATGAAGGGTTGGGTTTTATGTTTGCAGACCCACAACATATTATAGATGATATGAAGTCCAATGATGATGACAAGGATGAAAATCTTGAAGGTGATGACGGGATCATGGAATTTGATGGACTCACAACCATGGAGCAAGGTCATTTCCTTATGGGTGGCATTGTAGGGTTTAGTGAGATAATAAATTCATTAACCTTAATGGAAAGGGTTTTTGCACAATTGGTCACTATAATGTAAAAAATCACAAATGAATGTAAAGAAAATGATGTGACACTTTGTGAACATGCCACCTTACACATGAAAGTATTGACATGCAATATTCATAACATAAACCTCACAAAAGCGAATGCAATTTTACACCTAGGATTGGTGTTACACCGCGTAGAAGATGGATTATGAAAAAATGTCAAACGACTCAAAGATTGGCATGAAACAATGTTTAATCACACAAATGTACGTACTAAACAATGTCATGAATAGATGTCTCAATTATTTATAAAGATTGTTGTCATTGGTACTAAGAAATTTATCTTAAGATCAATTTTGTTTGGAAGAAACCATAGCCCAAATTCATTGAACATCATGTATTCAACACACACATTAAATTTAATATTCCACAAAGGTTATTATTTTTTCAAGTAATAAATTAAAAAAACAATTGAAATGCAAAAACACAAGGATAGTGATAATATTAATGTTAAATGCAAGTATTGCAATTAAGCCCCAAAATTCTAATTGGTAAAAGTAAATACAAATGTGGGTATTACAACTAGGCCCCAAAATTCTAATTAGTAAAGGTACATATGAATGCGAATATTGCAACTAAACCCCAAAATTTTAGTTGGTAGAAGTAAATACAAATGCAAGTATTACAAATTTAAATGAAAAATCAACCTTAAATGCAATACCCACATGCAAAGTTGCTTCAAAATAACCCATCTAGGTGGTTTGGATACATTAAGTGAAGACCTGGCCCTAAACATAATACCCACATGCAAGTCACTTAAAAATAACCTATTTAAGTGGTTTGGATACATTAAGTGAAGACCTAGCCCTAAACACAATACCCACATGCAAGGTCATTTAGAAATAACCCATAGGGGGTTTGGGTAACCTTAAGTGAAAACCCAACCCTATATGCAATACTCGCATTCAAGGTCACTCCAAAATAACCCATGTGGGGTTTAGGTCTTTTTAAAATGAAAATCTTACCGTAAATGCAATACCCTCATGTCGGGTCGAAAATATAATCATATTAACATGTACCAAAAACAGTCATACCCACTACTTAATTTTTTGAATTTTGGATTGTAAAAATAATTTTTTTTTTTTAATACAATGTTATTGTGAATACATTATGTTCATGTCATAAAAATTCGGAATCAATTTAATGAATGAAAAATACATATGAGGACTTTTAACCTCTTATAATCACTACTGAAAAGTTGCATAAAAGCAGCTTAAAGCAGTTTTGACATTAAAAGCACAATTTGAAAATATTTTTTAATGACATATTTTTGAATTTTTTTAATATACACCTTAACATAATAGTATTAAGAAAACTACATATGCATTAAAAAGATACCAAGAAGATTCTAAGAATAAAGCAATGGTCTAAAAGGGCACACTTGCCTCCTAATAGAGTGGTTGGATTCGTCACTTCAAAATAATGAACTAATTTCATAATAATATGTTAACAAAGGTATGTATAGATAGAAGTTGGGTTGTTGATTAGGAGTTCCATGATTTTTACTTTGTTTCATTGAAATTAAAAAGATGTTGTATTGTTTGTGGAACAAATAATACAATGATAATTGTGATCAAGCCTATTTTCATGCAAGAATTTTTCATGGAAAAGTTGAACTTGCAATCAATAATGTGGAATAATTATCTTAAATAATGATTTCAATAACTTATTAAAACTAAAAATATAATTAAGTTAATCAATCAAATATCAAATTAATCAATCTAATTTTTAGATCCAAATAAATAAGGTTAAACCAAATGATTAGTTAATTATAGTAAATAAATAAATGATTATGTAATTTTTGATGATTAATCATTTACATTATCTGAAATAATTTTCTATTAATTCCCTAATTATATGACATAATTTGTTGATAGTTCATTAATTATCTGAAATAATATTTTATACTCCATTAATTATTTAAAATAATTTTCTAATCATTCATTCATTATTTAAAATTTTAACTTCTCCAAAGTTGGAAAATTATATGTTAAATTCAAATAAATTCAACTAAAAAAACTTTAACAATCACAAATCTTTATATTTATTTGAAGATCCAAAACGTTCATAGTTAATCATAGTTCATAGGATGCATCATTCATCTTATTATTAAATGATTATCCTTTTTTTTCTTAGTCGGATGAATGATGCGTTGGATGATGTGATTTTTTTTCTATAAAAATTTCACAATTGGATGGGTGACACATCATGTGAAATTATTAGCATTTCAAAGTTTGAATTTAGGATTCAAAATTAGAAACTATTGCAAGTTTTCAATTAGGTTTTAACATTTTTAGGTCTAATGTTAGGAATAAGATTTTCATTTCATGAAATTCAAATTCAAATTTTATATAATTCACATAATTAAATGTGCACTCCTTGTCGATCATCATGGTCTCAATATCTTACTTAATATTATGGATTTCATCCATAGAATAAACAATGTCACATTTTTTACATTATTAAACACATTGATAAATTTTATTACATCTATGTGTGGTTAATAAACAAACATGTATGTCAATTGTTATGTAAAGATTTATATTAATGGATAGGTAAAAAAAAAATTGTGAATCATAAACATGTTTAAAAAATATGTATTTGATCAATTCATCACCCATGTTCCAATAATAACTATTGACCGTTTCCTAAACGACAAATTTTAAATCCCTTTATATCTAAAACTAAATACCATTTGGCATATTAACATCTCAATGAAACATCATAAATCAACCTCTGAAACACATAATTGTTTATGTCTTATGCCGCTAGTTGTGGCAACCTATGCACCTGCCTTCCTACCTACCTACCTACATATGTTTTTTACATGGCCAAATATTTACTTAACAACCTATTCACTTACCCCCCACTTACTTGTTTACCTTGCTTCCACATTAACCTCCTTACTTACCTTCCTACCTTCCTACAAATGTTTTGTAGGGTTGGCTACCTATTTGACAACCTACTTACTTCTAGCCCCATCCCCGACTAACTTATCAATTTACTAGGATTATCCCTAGTTCATGGACATCCATTGATGAATATAGATCCCCATGTGTGAGTATTGCAAATAATTTATAGTGAAAATAGTGTCATAAAATTGGAGCCATTTTGATCTATTTAATGCATAATTTATTAGTTTTTTTTATTTAATTTATTTATGAAATGGACATTATAATTCATTTTGTATATAATTATTATAAATATATATTATTGGATTATGGTTTAAGTTTAAAGTTTGGGACATATAAATTAATTAACATTTTTTTACAAGTCTATAGTAATTAAAATAAATCTAAGATGCATTTTGGGGGCTTAAGCATATTTAAAACAATGCAATGTCATTTTATATATTTTTTAAAAGAAAGATAAAAAAACTCAACTTGGAGAGATTACCAAATGGTAATAGACATACCTTCTTTTTTGTTTCCTTACAACTTTTATTTCATTATTTAAAAAATGAAGGCCAAATGTCTAATTGGTGAAAGTAAGTACTTGTGTGGGTATTGTAAAATTATATGAATACTTAGCCCTAAATGCAATACCCATATTCAAACTAATTTTGAAATAATCCATAGGTGATTTTGGTAACCTTACGTGAAGATCCAACCTTAAAAGCAATATTCACATGTAAGGTCATTTCAAAACAACTAATAAGTGGTTTGGGTATTCAATATATGTCTCTTTATATATATGAGTTAATTATTATCTTGAATTAATTTTATAGCAATTAATTATCATGAATAATTATCTAAATAATGATTTGAATAATTTGTCAACATTAAATTTTTTAATTAAGATAATAAATTAAATATCAAATTATAAATTTTATTTTTAAATCTAGATTTTAATTATCAGAATAATTAAAGTTCAACCAAATAATCAGTTAATTAATATTAAGAAATAAATGATTATTTAAATATGATAATCAATCATTTACATTATGTGAAATAATTCTTTAATAATTCCTTAATTATATGACATTATTTGTTGATGTTTTTATATTATTATGTCAATGTATATGGATAAATACTGATTAGATAATGTAAATGATTAATTATCATAATTTATCCTTAATAATTATCTTATCATTCTTTAATCACTTAAAATATTTTTTGATAATTTTTTAATTATGTGAAATATTATTTGAAAATTCATTAATTATCTAAAATAATTATTTATTCATCATTCATCAATTATGTTTTTTTTAAAACATCATTAATGAAATATCTAGAAAATTATTTAATCATGCATTAATTATCTAAATCAATTATCTAATCATTCATTAATAATCTAAAAAAAAAATTTAATCATTTCATTAATTATTTTAAAAGAATATTTAATCATTCTTTAATAATCTAGAACAATAATTTTTTAATCATTCATCAATTATCTAAAATAATTATCTAAAGGTATTAAACATTAAAGATTTTTTTGCCCATAATGCATTGTGGGTATTATAGTGTTGAAGGAAACTAACATTATTTCAAAACCAACATGCGAATATTACAAAGGATAAAAAATCCCAACTATTAGGAGACCTATATGCAAGAATTGTAATTTGAACCTTAAACAAAATGTAAATAAATGTGTTGTGATGCAAGTGTTGCAATGGATGTAGAAAAAATCCAACAATTATTTAGGAAACCTATACACATGTATTGCAAATTTAAAATGGCCTTATGAAAGTTAGAATAAAAAAGATGTAAGTATTACATGTTTGGCTTCATGAAAATGCTAATAAGTTAATTGGAATGTGGGTATTACTTTAAAAATCTTTAGGTGAGGTGATTTCTAATACATGAAATATAAGCATTACACAATGTGCATTATTGATTTTTGTAAACCTCAAACAAGTTAATTATAAAGTGTGCATATGGGACTATTTAAGTTTTGATTCTTACATTTAAAGCACTAAGAAGATAACAAAAAAGAAAACATATATGATTAACCATATGCCCATTAAAAAAGTGTGATTAAAAGAAAATATTATATTAATAAAAGATGTACAAAAATGAGTGGATCAAAAAATGCAAAAGAACCCAATGAAAAAAGAAGGTTCTCTATAATATATCAAAGGACCAAAGTTCAAAAAATGTGTAGTCCAAAAAGTAAAGGGGTTAAAAAAACCTAACGTACTATATAAAGTAAAAACCCTAAACCATATTATTATCTACTATGTTGTGTTTAGCTTGATAAGTAGTTGTCGCCTTTGTAACCCTTACAACGTGATGAGTAATGTATAGATGGTAGCATTGTATCTTTACATGAACTGCAATTGTAACAAACTTCTCCTTTATTGCGCCTTAAACCCTATAAACACCCAAAAACCACCAAATTAAACCCTAAAACACCTTTGATGAAACAAGTTTATAAAAAAACAATAAATATTGATTATATTTTTTCTTACCTGGAAATTTAATATAGTTAACACTTTTGTGTTAATTGCCTTAATGAACTTTTGATCTCAATTTTTATCATCCTATGCCATTTTCAATCATCATGCATATGCAAAATGTGTCGATTAGATCATCTTTTGTAAATTTTCATCCTTCCTTTCCATGATGCTATAATTCAAAGCATATTTCCCATGCCCCAAGCATAAAGATTTGACATCTACAATAGTTGCTTTGAAGCTAATTTGACCAAAGTTGGTTTTGGTGATGGTGAACATCGTTGTGCAACCATTACTAGTTCATCCCATTTGCCTTGGGCTTTAATACAAGCACAACCAACAACCTTTTAATCATTTTGCTTCTACACGACCATGGCATTTCCCAAGATGCAAAAATCCATTTTAACATGGTCTTGATGTTGAAAACATCCTTTAGAAATTGAAAGCCTCCCAAATTTGACCTTATTTACCACTAAACCATGCACCTCCTTCAAATGTTTGGTCAACAACCATTTAGCACAACATGTGACAATGTAAGTGCCAACTTTACATTACCATTTCGACCCATCCTTAATCCATTTTTGTCCTTTCAAACCATATTAACTGAACGAGGGGGCAAAAGCACATTAAGGTGGACCAAAAATGACAGTTTAAAGTCCATTTTTGAAATCCAAATCCAATGTATTTTCACATAAAAACATTTAAATCATGTTGAAGTTAACATTTTTTTCCATATCCAAGTTCATGTGCTTATAATTTAAACCTTTTAAAAACATATGTATAAATATGACTTTTGGAAAAATCAATTTGGATATATAAATGGAGTTTATGAGTTTTAGGTTTTCATTTTGACTTTTTTTTAAAAATGAGAAAATGTTTTCTACTTGATTTTTCAATTTAAGTTTTATGAGCTTATAATGTAAGGGCTTCCAAATAGCCAACATTGTAAAGTTCATTTTTCACTAAGTATTGAACTTTTTGGAGTATTGTTTCTCAAATTTAGGAGGACTAAAGTAGATGTTTCAAATTTTCAACTTATATTTTAAAATTTTCTTAAATGCATTTGAGTTATAAAAGCCAAGACTTGACAAAACTAAAAAAAACTACCGTTATGACTTCCATAAAAGTACATTGCAATGTGCTTTTACCCAAGGGCGTGCTAATGGCTAAATGCCTTAGTTGGTTTCAAACTCTGGACTTAAACCAAAAACTATAAAAAAATATGTCCTTATTTTTTAATAGAAAAACCTTAACCCTAACCCTAAAACCTTAGACATAAAAAAGATCACACAACAAAATACAATTATTGCAAAACATAAGATCACACAAGCATGATGTAGCTACTTCAAACTCTAACCTCTTTTAAGTATTGCAGCAAAAAGTTTTCACAAACAAATTTCGCGCCTTCCATCAAATGATAGAAGGTGCAAATATAATTAAACTTGAAATTTTTTGTACAATTTTTCTTATGTCATTTAATTTAATGTATGTAAATTTTGAAACAATCTAACCCACCACTTTTCAGTTGAAATTCCCAATCTATATTGGGAATCATCATTTGAATTGTGAAAAATCACCATTGCCAACTCTAAACCACATCGATTGCTTGATTCAATAATTACTAGTTCTAATGAAATAACATTTTTCTCCCCAAGTCTTAGTTGTAATGGAATAACATTTTGTTCCCCAAGTCTTAGTTGTAATGGAATAACATTTTGCTCCCCAAGTCTTAGTTGTAATGGAATAACATTTTGCTCCCCAAGTCTTAGTTGTAATGGAATAACATTTTGTTTCCCAATTGTCAATTTTGATGAAGCAACATTTTGTTTCTAAGCTTATAGATCACCACCAAATTTCTTTAGTCTCCTTCCTATAACCATTATCACCCTAAACATTTTTTAAAAACCACGGGATCGTTGTCATCTTCATGGGGAGCAGTAAACAACTTCACAAAAAAAATGCAATGGTAGGAAAATAATTATTTGGAATGGAATATCCTTTCACAAATTCCTTATTTTTTAAAAACTCCTAAACTCACGTGCATCATCCTCTTCTTGGTTATGAGGAGCAATGAGGACAACAACAACAAGACTAGGAAGACAACAACATGTGCATTGTCGTCTTCTTGGTTGTGAGGAACTATGAGGACAACATCAAGAAGAAGAGCAAGAAGACGATGACACACATCATCGTCTTCCTAGTTATGAGGACCTATGAGCACAACAACAACAACAGGACCAAGATGACAATGACACATGCATTGTCATCTTCTTAGCTATGAAGACCTATCAACATAGCAGTAAGAAGAAGACTAGGAAGATGACAACGTGCACATTGTCATCTTCCCTGCTATGAAGACTTGTGAGCACAATAATAAGAAAATGACAACACACATGCATCATCATCTTTTTAGTTGTGAAGACCTACGAACATAGTAGTAAGAAGAAGACCAGAAAGATGACAATGCCTGTGTCATTGTCTTTGTGGCTGTGAGGACCTGTGAGCATAACGACAAAAAGAAAATTAAGAAGAGGATGACACGTGTGTTGTCATCTTCCTAGCTATGAGGACCTGAGAACACATCAATAAGAGAAGACTAGGAAGATGAGAACACATGCATGTCATTGTCTTTTTGGTTGTGAAAACCTATGAGCACAACGATAACAACAAGACTAGGAAAACAATGATGTGTGCACATTGTCGTCTTCCTGGTTGTGAGGACCTATGAGCACAAGAAGAAGAAGACCAAGAAGACTTGTGAGGATAATAGTAAGAAAAACTAGACCAAGAAGATGACGACATGCATCATTGTCTTCCTATTAAATTTATGTTTAACCTACCTAGTAAGCTATCTATGCCTATGTTATTTAGTAGGTTATGTAGGTATGTACTAACATATTAATAGACCTAGCCTAAGCATATTAGGTAGATAGCATAACCTATTAGGTAGGTCTAGGCTTAGGTTACCTACTTAGTAAACTTGAGTGGCCTAGGCTATTAACCTAGTTAGAAGGATAGGCTATCTATAAGTAATTAATATACATAATTAAAAAATAATTGATGAATTAATATAAATTATAAATAAATAATATCAATGATTAATAATTATTCAATATAAATGGCTAATTATTGAATATTTCCTACAAAATATTAAATAATAAACATTAAATAATAATGATTTACTATTAATTATTAATTATTTTTTATTTAAAATTAATGCTCATTATTTTTATTTACTATGAATTAATAATTATCAATTAATATATTTTTAAAAATTAATTAACACATTAATTTTATTTAATATTTTTTAATTTTTTAATTAAAATTTTTAATTAAAATTAAATAATAAATTATAAATAATTATTTATAATTATATATTGACTACTATTAATTATTATAAATTACTATAAAATATTAACTAAAAATTTAGAAAAAAGTTTATAATTTGATAATAATAATTAGTCAGTTAGCAAATTGATGCATAAATTAATTATTGGTTATTAATTGACATTTATTTGGTGACTAATTAATTATATAAAATATTAATCATAAATTATTGAGTATTAACTATCAATCATTAAATATTAATTAATTAATATATTAAGTATAAATACCTACATGTGCTTGAAGGTAACATGTATGTAACTTATTTGACTTTATAAGTAGCTATTATGTGTAATATGTTTAACCGAAGGCTTACTAACTATGAATTTGGGTTTGGTATGTACTTTATGCAAAATAAACTTGTAGGTTAAATAACCAAATTAATATGGTTGATTTGATTAAGTGTCAAATCAGAATGGCCAATTTGACTAATTGTGAATCACAATGGCCAATAAGTATGGTCAATTTGATTAAGTCTTGGTCATCTTGATGAACCCCTTGCCTTTTTGACTAGATGTTTTGTTTGTCACATGTTCAAAAAGGTCATTTTAATCAAATATCTTAATAAAAAATAACTCAGGTCTTTCATGCCCTAGGCCTTTAATCAAAAAGATCATCCCTGTTAGTCAATGTGGATATATATATATATATATATATATATATATATATATAACCTAGGCCTAGATACCTTGGTTAGTATATTTAATCTAAACTAATATATGTTGGGCCTAATTTAGCTTAACCCAATTTTGATCAAGATATGTAAAATGATTAAAGATGTGTTGGGGTAACTTTAAATTTCAAAGAACAAGTTAGGGCATGTGTCTTCTCCTTGTTGGATTTGAAGGGTGAATGGCTTGGTTAAGATAAAGGGGTGGTAGGTTCATAAGATTAAAATAAGGCAAGGTTATCCTATCTTTGTCTTAGACTAGCTAAGCCTATTGGATAAGGAGGTATAGAGAAGGTGGAGGGTGCTTTTCAAAAACTTCTAATAATTAAGGTTATAACAGGGCAATAAAAGTGGCGTCTCCATGAAATTGAAAGGAAGGGGAATAACTATTGACCTTTTTTTTTTCCTTCTTCAGTGATGAATGATAAGGTGTTGTGAGGAATGAAAAGTGATGATGATGTTGTGATTTGTAAAGATGGGGAAAAATATTAACACATCATGAGAAGGCAAAAAAATTGAAACGAGGAGGAGGTTATAACATCATGGAAGAACAAGCTTCTTGAGACAATTAATTTTCAACATTTGCTCTAGAGAATGGAGGTAGGATCATTATGTGATGGTGTCAGCGATTACTAGTCGGAGACTTCATGAGCATGGTGATTAAAAGCGAATGGTGGAAAGTTAAGAAAAGGTACTTGAGCCCATTGCTAACACTATGCCAAAACTTGACATTTATGACTAAGACAAATATGACTAATGACCATTTTCTAGTCATATAGTCATCATATATGCCATGTTTTTGTGCTTAGCCATATTCTTGTAACCATGGATATGACTACTTGATTAAAAGTCTTCATGGACAATATTATGTGATTAAAAATCTTTTTCATGACACCATATAATTATTTAATAATATATAATTTGAAACATTAAAAACTTATGAATTAAAAGGGGAAAACACTAGAAAATGAACATACGTACTTAATATGCATATTATAAACTTGTAGATGATTAAACACATAATTAGTGCACAAATAAATAACTAATACCTTATAATCTCTAGAATTTGCCTTAGAGTCATTAATTATTTAATTTTTAATTTCTAGATAATGGCTAAAAAAAATTTGGGAGGATTTTTTTTTCGTTTTTGAAAAAATTCCCAAAAAATGGAAAACAAATTGCCAAAGTTTTTGAAACCATAAAATTAAATAAAAAATTGATCCCTAAAACATAATTAAACCATTTAAGTTGAGATTCTTGCTCAAGGGTTTATTTAAATGAATATCTTCTTTGAACTTTTTGACATTAAATAATGAATTTCAAAAGAAATCCACATGCCCCAAAATGACATTGTTTTTCACGTTTCCATGTGATGGGTAACAAAAATTATAAAATTTGATCTTTTGTAATTTATCAAAATATTTGGTCATACAACTTGGAGTTTTCACATTTAATGAATTGAAAAGAAAATTAAAAATAAGATCAAAAGTTACTATTCACAATAAAATTTGATAAAAATTATGAAATTAAAAAGTATGTCTATAAATTAATAATTATGACATTTAAATAATTTAAATATTCTTATTAAAATTTTAAATGTTGAAAATAATATTATATGTTTCATAGATAACATATTTTATTTTAAAATATTTTTTATAATTACAAATAACCATAACACAACATTTATACCATTTTTATTGATTCACTATATTTTTTAAAGGTGGGGAAATATTATATATACATATTATTGATGATTTAACTATTAATGAATTTGAGTAATTATTGGTGAATTCACCTCTTTGTACAGCAATTGATTTTTGCTTATTAAGGAATTTGCTACTTCCACCATGATAAATTTGTTCAATTTCATTCAAAATCTAATAAAACACATAATGAATTTGGACACATATTTCAATGTAATGATGATAAAATTTGTAGTAGAGGAAATAGAAGACCATGGAGGTAATTTGCCACCACAATGGGCAAACTTTATAGGAAGGTACACAAATAATAAAAAGATGGAGGTTACTCAATTGAACCTATTCTTTCAAGTTTATACACTCTTTGTTTCATTTACATACTCGTAGTTATTAAAGGATCATGTGGAGGTAACTATTGGGCCCTTCATTGGGACTTATTTTATAGTTATATTACTTGTGGTAATGTTATCTAGGAGTTGTGTGGACATGTGACATCAAAGTTTGAAGTGGTAATGTTTATTACGATGATTTTCGTTGCTACTTGTATAGAAGGTGACATGAAATCCTCTTAATCATTGAATCATGTTTCTTTATTTTAAAATTATGGGATACCAATGATATTTAAAACATTTATTATAACTCATGTCAAATAAGTTTTTTGAGAAAATCTAGTTTGATTTGTTAGTTGTCATACAAGAATGTGTAATTCAATGCTACATTTAATTTGCTGTTTTTATTTATTGCTTGCCAAAAACAAAACATCAAAATTGTTAACCATTAATAATAAAACCTGGTATATGTAATAATTCATCTAATATGTAGAAAACAAATGTGTGGCAATTGACTTTAAATTTGAGATAGAACCCCATTCAATACCCAAGGAGTAAACATACAATAATTGACCTTTAACCATAGATAGAACCCCATTTGATGCCCATGGATCTATGTGCAACTTGGTGTTGGAAGTTTTTTTATTATTAAGAGATTTTTTTCTTATTACAACTTTTCTTTTCTTTAGTTATTGATCACTTCACTATTTTATCAATCTAGTAATGTGTTGAAATGACTAAATCTTATGGTTAATTCTTCTCAAGTGGTTTTGCAACATTTGTAACAAACTAGACACTATTTATCTTGATCTTTGGTCTTTTTTTTTTCATCATCCACATGTTAGATTTATGTGTTTTTCTACTACACATCTTCAAGGGCTATTTAGGTCTAGCTTTATATACTTTCATGCATAGTTTAAAATGATTTCTTTTAATCTTTATGTGCACACTTCCTTTTGAATAACAGTAAAGTGTTGGTGGCAAAACTTTGCCATTTTTGCAAACATTTTGTCTTTTGTTCTCTTGGATTTGTTTAAAGATTCTTTATAGGTTATGGGCCCACACACCTAGTTTCCATATCTACTAAAATAAAGGACAAAAGGTGAATCTTTATGCACAAGATTTTGTTTACAAATGAATCTATTTTTTTATTTCAAAAGGGGTTTTATATTTTAATTCATAGTTGTGCATCATTTACTAATGGAAGGAATAGTTGATGACCCTCATATAAAAGATAGTGTAACAACATGTATAACACCCAAAAATTACCTCACGAAGGATTTGATGCAAGTGGAGAAATTCATTGGGGAAAATTTCACATTGTGGAAGTTTCAAATGGACATCATGTTCTGTGCTAAAAAAATGTTTGGTATAATTGATGGACAAAAAAAAAGACAAAAAAATGAGGTTGATTGGTTACACAAGGATCATGCGTGCCAAGCCATCATTTGTGCATCTATAAATAACAAGTTTATATGGCATATAATGACATGTCACACATTTTATCAAATGTGGTGACATTTATGCACAATCTATGAACAAATCTTTAATAATTTTTTGAACTTCGCATCAAGCTGGGTGATAACATTGTTAAACAATAATTAATAGTATTGAAGTCTTGGTTCACCAGCTCAATGATCTTGGGGAACCACTTTCTGACCAAGTAGTGACGACTAAAATCTTATGTGTAAATTGTTGTAGAACTACAAGTATGTGTAAGCAAGGTGGGATAACGTTCCACCTAACCAGTAGATTATTGAAAATCTCACAGGGCATAAGCATGGTAAAGTATGCCAATTGGAAATACACGTTATTTTTTTGGAAAATATCCATAAAGTAAACCTTAATATATTGAATTTAGAATATTATTTCAGTTAATGATCAACATTAAAAAAAAAAATTGACTTCATTGCACAATATTGAAGAACCACATGTTTTAATATGCATTTAAGTACATTTTTTGAGATGCAAGTGCTAGAAAATATGTGTCATAGTTTTGTAAAATAAAGTTACAAGTACATGAAAGTAAAACATCAAATAGTATTATTGTACTTTCAAGTTGAAAAAGGCCTAATGTGTATGGATATAGTTTCAATTTTCATATTATAGTCATAATCTATCAAAGTTTTAATGTAAAAATATTTTGGAAAATTTAAACAACTATCCAATATAAAAACATACATTTCATCCATTTTTTATATATATAGATTCTTCAAATTTTATATTCAACTTACAATAAACTCAATGAAATGCTTTACAATTTCAAAATGCAATTTAAATAAGTTTTAATATCTTTTTGAATGTGAATACTGAAAAAATATTGTTTTTGAAATTAAATTTTCTTAGGACTACCTTTTTGGCATATTTTATCACACTTGGACCCCACATTGTAGTTATTGAAGGAAGAGCGCTAGAATTGCCTTCATGTGATGATTGATGAGAGTGAAAATAAGACATTATTTGTTAAAAGGCTAAGTTCTAACCATGCACGTAAAACATCCTTGGCAGAGTACAAAAAGAAGCATGCAGATCTAATTACAAAGCTCAAATGAAGGACCGAATGTAACCATTGTCATGAAAAAGGGCATTGAGAAAAATAATGTAGCAAAAAGAATCAAAGTGAGTCAAAATTAAAAAGTGAAGTGAATGTGATCACCATTGATGATTTTGAAGGTGATAGTGCATCCTTTTTCACAAGTGCAACATTTGTTATAATTCCACCTTCTTGAAAAGAAGCACTAGATAAAAACATGGTTAGGTGGCTCAAAAGTGGCATTTGAAAGTCCATAATTTAACACTAGCGAATTTTTTACAATTTTAACAATTATCAAACCTTAAATCCTATAATTATCCCTTATGCTTTTGATTCTAAATATTAATAAACCAATATATGAATATCCTTAACCATGTGATTGATTAGAAAGTCCATACAAAAGATTAAAATTTTAATGTGAAATGGATTCTCAAGGATAAAAATTTACAACAATCATGTCATTTAAAAATTTAAAAATTATATATATAATGAAAGTTTCAATGCACTAATAAATTCTTCATTTGATGAAATTTTATTTCTTAATTTTTATTTTGACACTAATTTGACATATTTTTTGAATCCACATTTTTTCTATTTGACAAACGTAATGTTGTCATTTCAAAAGTTCATTAGAAGTCCATAATCTTCTTAGAATTTATCCAATTTTTTAATGATGATTCCCATTAAAGTCTATGACAACATGAATAATTAAAAAATTTACAATGTTAATTTTGAATATGGCTTTAAATTTTACTTTTGTATGTAATCTAGAAAAATTACAAGTGTGATAATCCAAACAATCCACCTATTCATGCTTTCACCCCACTAAGAATGTGTGGTATGTTGATGGAGGGGCTACTGACACATGATAGACACGAGTGAATGGTTTAATACCTTTGAAAAGGTTCCAATTGGGAAGTGGCCAATTATGGTGGTTGACAATCAAAAGCTTTGGGTTGGTGGAGTGGGAGCCATAAAGATTCAATGTGTCATCAATGGTAAATGGGAGAAATGGAGTTTGTCATGAATCTTGTATGTGCTAGAATTGAAAAAAAATCTATTTTTTGTTGGTTAAGCTGTTGATTGTGGTTTTGTGACCACATGCATGTGAGAAAGGTGCCATTTTATAAGTCAAGATGGGCATGGGAAGATTGTGTTGACTGGAGTCTAAACATGCAAATTCTATGAACTCCAACTTGAGGTTGAAATACCAACCAGCCATGCTAACATCACTCTGTGTGAAGAAGGTCCAACGCTAACACAAATTGAAAGAGGTGTAATAGTAAAAGTGCGGCCAATGTTAAAGCAAAAGCTTGGAAGTTTGGCACGAAAGGTTTGGGCATATGAACCTACCATGTTTCTTTAGATGTTGAAGAAAGATGCGGTTGTTGGATTGCAACTTTCTACCAAGAACTTGCCATTTGGAGTTTGTGAGGGATGTGTAATGGGAAAAAACCATAGATGTTATTTGCCAACTTGAATCTTAGTTCTTCATGTGAAGAAACCTGCATAGTTTTTCATGTAGATATTTGTGGGCCTATGAGTATGATGATTTCATTTGGTAGGTTTCTATTATTGGGGAGAGGCATTGTAGATGCTAACATTATATGTTCTCAATAGATCAAGTTCATGTGTCCATGATGAGAAGACCCCATTTAAGCTTTGGATAGGGCAAAAGCTTTTTGTTGATCATCTTTGAGTATTTGAGAGTTTTTTATATGTACACATTCCCAAATAACTCCCAAAAAAACTTGACTCAAAAAACTTGAAAGTTATTTTAATTGCATATTACACACATTCAAAGGCTTATTAATTTTGGGATATTAAATGTAGGCAGATTATTGTTAGTAGAGATGTTATTTTTGACAAATCCTCTGTGGTGGATGACATTACAATGTTTGAATCTAGTTATGGATTTCTTTACAACTCAAACATATTCATAATCACGGTACCGTTTTTTTACCATAAGACTTTAGGATTTTATTTGTGCTATCTTCCAAATATAGAATCTAAATGAAATAAATTTAAGTGAAAGATATTGGAAAATTCAAATTATGATAATTTTCATGGTGGTGGTGATTTTTCACATGCATATGTCATTATGCATAAATATTTTGGTAAAAAAAAAAAATGCAAAAAATGAGTACATAAATTTTATATACAATTTAACATGTTTTCTTACATGAAAATTTCTTGCACATTTTTTTGACACTTGGGGCCACAAATTTTAAACTTCATGAATATAAAAAATCAATTAGATAGAAAAAAGGAATCATTTTCCTTGTTGCCCTTTTAAAATGGATTCCTATAGCCTTCAAAAAAACTATATTGTATATTATTTAATCAAATGCATTATATGAACATTGCCAAACATAAATGTATGCATTACTTATCCATGAAAAAAATTGAAGTTAGTTGCATTGTCTAATACATTCCTTTTGATTCCTTTAAAATGAAAATTACAATTAAGACAAAGAAGTTCAAATTATTTAAAAAGATTCAAAAGGACATCTATATTATATCCAATTTACTTTTAGATTTTTAAAAATAGATTAACATGACATCATTCTAATTATATTCGTATATTAATTCCCTATAATCATGAAATAGTAAATCTAATAAAAATCCAAAATAATCCTTTTTTTGTTAAACCATCCTTTTAGGCACTTTGATTTTGAATATGCGCATTCGTAATGTTTGCATGCGATGCCATTGTTTGAAACATCACAACTAAGCAATGTTCCAACAAATGAAATGATCATTGGAAAACACATGCCGAAGTTGAATAGTAATGCTATTTAGGCACCTGAAATTTTTGTTGCAAACCAAGATTTACAAGTTGATGAACAAATTCCTCCTCAATTGAACTGACCTCAATGGTTTTGAGGTGCATCAGAATGTTTCAAACACTATTATGTAGAAAGTAGACAATTTTTTGTAGGTCTGGTTGACAGCAATGACTTGCTTCAAGAGCCTTAAAGTTTTTCTAAAGTTGTTGATAGTCCATAGGCCCAAGAATGGTTGGGAGTAATGTGTGATGAACATCAGTTTTTGATCAAGAACAACACTTAGGTTTTAACTGACCTACTTACACTTCCCAAGTGTGTGTTTTGCAAGTGGGTATACAAGATCAAAACCACATATGCAAGAAAAATTACTAAGTACAAGGCCTGGCTAATCACTCAACGTTTTACTCAAACCTATCAGGTTGATTATGACCAACTTTTAGTCCAATTGTAAAGTTTGAATCCATTTGGACTATTCTTTCTCTTTGCGCACAACAAGACATGCATATTGTGTAATTTGATATATTTTGCACTGCATTCTTACATGGTGACCTAGATGAAGAGATCTATATGCTACAATTCGAAAGTTTTGCATTTCCAAGGCAAGAATTGAAAGTTTTGCATTTCCAAGGCAAGAATTGAAAGTTTGTCAACTTCAAAAGAGCTTGTATGGCCTCAAGCAATCATCTAGAATTTGGAGTTGGAAATTCAATGACTTCCTCACAAAGTTCAACCTGCACCCCATAGAAGTTGATCCTTATGTGTATTCAAAAGGAAAGAACCACCATTGATTATGATGATTTTTGTGGATGATGGGCTTGGATGATGTGTCCAAAATTCAAAATTGGACAAGATGATCAACCATTTGGAATAGGAGTTTGAAGTTTCCAAACTTTCTGATGACATCTATGTCAGTTTACACATTTTCCGTGATAGGGCAAACGAGTTTTTTATGTGAGTCAATCATTGTACATATGGCACATTTTTTGTCGATTTGGTTATGAGAATTGCACACCTATCTCTACATTGGCAGACCCCAACTTTCACTTTGATAAAGATCTCTAGCTTGTTGGCATCGAAAATTTTGATCACAATTTTTTGTAGGTAAAGGTTATTGGCAGGCTGCAGTTTACACAGATGGGGAGTCACCCTGACATTTCTTACACAATCAACATTGTAGCCAAGTTTGCTTCTTGCCCACATAATAACCACTATGTGGCTGGCTATTAAGTGAATCTTCAAGTATTTTGCAAGGACTTTCAACCTTGCTTTATGCTACAATGGAAACACATAATTTTAACCTAATTGAAACATATGCAGATGCAGATTGTGTAAGTGATATCACAAATATCAAATTGAAAACTAGGAGTCTTTTCCTTTTGAACCATGGCCTTGTGACTTGATGTAGTAGGAAGCAAACATGTGTGGCTAGCTCCACAATAGAAGCAGGGTATGTGGTAGCTTGCATGTGTACTAAGGACATCATTTGGATGCATTGTTTATTTGCCAACCTTAACTTCCCACAAGCACAAGCAATGAAGTTCTATGTAGACAACCGAGCCTCCATATGCCTTGTTCACAATCCAGAGTTTCTTTGAAGGAAGAAACACATAGATGTACAATACCATTTGATTTGCGAGCACTAGCACCTTAAAAATATTAATGTTTTTTATATCCCCATAACAAATCAGTTGACAGATTTGTTCATCGAACCGGGTGCAAACAAGATAACATGAGCTGCACCTATGTGCTTAGGGGATTGCTTTTGAAAAAATATTTCTTAGAATATTCTTTTTAAGTCTTCAAATTTTTTTTTGCAAACATCTTGTCTCCTGTTCTCTTGGGTCTGTTTAAGCATTCTCTATACTTGGTAGTTGACCATAAAGCTTTGATAGAAGCTCATTTGATTCTCGATGGATTCATGCTAGGTAATTGACCATATAAACCATATTTAGGTTTGCATTTAATACCCAATGGAGAAATGAAAGGCAATTGACCTGAAGACCAACTGGACTTGATACCCACATGTGAAACCCTAAATCCTCGCAAAGTTAAAGAATAATCCACGCAATGCGCGTATGTAAGCAAAGCATAATATGTAGGTTCTCCTCAAAAGTCTCGTCAAGATGAGGCACTAGATGATGGGCACAGCGCATAATTTGTGGTGCCCCGCACTCTTTGTTTTTTTCTTCCTGTTTCTGGAGAATCAATCTTTTACCATCCGTCCAAACATCCATCATACACGGGGACGCTGATCACCAACAATTCTTGAACCCAAGCAGAGCTTTTACCTACTTCAAAATCCCGCAGATATTCATTCCCCGTATGATCTTCCGACACGTGAATCTCTCATTCACAAACCCAAAAAGAAGCCGAAAAAGAATGGCAAAAAGTAGGCTAGTAGAAGTTGCTTTTTGTAACAGGAGGAGGATTGTTGTAGCTGACCTGTTGGATTTCTGTTTGGTGTTTTTTCTGGTTGGTGTATTCTGTGTTTTTTACATCAATCAGTTGCAGTGCATGGCTGCAGGAAAGTTTGATTGGCCCCAGTCTCCGCTTGTTGTGTTGTCATCTGTTCCGGAATTAGCGACTCTGAGAGCACATGCTTCCGAATTGCAAGTACCCACCAAAAAAACAAAACCCAAGTCCTTTTTTCATGTCAGTACTCACCGTGGTACTCACTCTCCCCATCTCTGCAGCTTCCCTTCCCTGCCGCATCGCTATTTTCTCAACTCAAACAATCAAGCTGTAGACTGTCTTCTTGGATCTGCAGCCACGCACACAAGCTCGATCTGGGTCCATAATTGGGTTTGTTGCTTTTTGTGGGTTGTGGATTATATTTTATTAACGGTTTGCAGGAATTTGTAAGCTGCTTCAATTGCCACATGTTGACATGTTTCATACTCCAGTGCCTCTGCATGCAGTTTTGAGCTTAATGGGCAGCTGGTTTGAATCTCATAGAAGATTGGTAGCTGGCGGCCAGCTACACTGGTGCGCCTTGAAGTTCTCGGTTGCATTTCTGGTTGTAGCTGCTCATGTATGTTCTCTGCCAGTTCTCACAAAGGGTGAACTCGGTGGTTCTGGGTCCAGCAGCAGCAGCAACAACAACTCATGTTTGTCGCAATGTGGGAGTGTGGTGGTTCCCTATCCATTTGGCACTGCTCCGGGATGTGGGTTGCCGGAGTTTCAGTTGAGTTGTATCGGGAGCAACAGTAGTGATGCGCCTATTGCAAACACGAGTTCCTGGAGTTTTTCGGTGGATCCAGTGTTACTGCTGTCTATTCCATCTGGCGACTTTCAGGTTACTGTGATCTCCAACAACAATCTGTGGATCAACACCACGAGTGTGAAAGCGTTGGCCTGCAGCGGTAGTACTAATCTGGGACATGCCGAGTTTAATCTAGCTCCTCCCCCATCTCCTTACGTTCTGACAGACCAGAATGTGTTTTTTGGAGCAGGTTGCAACGCCACTGTGAATGTCACTTTTGACGGCTCCGGCAACAGTGCGCAGACTTGCAAAACTGGATGCAACAAACCAGTTGGGTATCCGTATCCATACTGCGACAATTGCTGTACCATACCTGTGCCTCAAGGTACTCGAACCGTCGACTTTTATGGAGGTGTTTTAGGGAACAACGCTGCTGCTGCTGCTGCAGATCAGGCCGGCACAACCAGCTGCGGGTTTTCCACCTTCCTCCAAAAAAATAGTTATACGCCGGCTGTCGTGAGAGGCGGCGGCGGCGGCGGCAACGGATCAGTAGCTGGACAGCAGGAGTTGCCTTCAAACGCGACATTAGGATCTGGGCACTGGGTAGCTGCGTTGGAATGGGCAATTCCTGGACCAAGTTGCGTAGATGCGATCACGCTCGCCAATTACTCCTGCACCACCAACGCAAGCTGCACAAATGCTTTTAAGGGTTTGTCAGGATACACCTGTTTGTGCAATGAAGGTTACAGTGGAGATGGGTACAAGAATGGATCTGGCTGTACTGGTACGCAGCTGCTGCTTCCCAATCTCTATAGCAGTGCAGCTCACGTTGACAAAATTTTGTTACTAGAAGGGTTGCACTTAGATTACTGAAAGATCATGATGCAACCTGGAAACTCAACCGGTTACACAATTTTGTTGAGAAATGTTGCTAGGGTTGTTAGATTTCAGAGATATCATGATGCAACCTGGAAGCTCAACAAGTCACACAATGTCGAGAAATGTTGCAAGAGTTTTTAGATTTCTGAAAGATCATGATGCAAACTGGAAGCTCAACAAGTTCCACAATTTTGTTGAGAAATGTTGCTAGGGTTGTTATTTTTCTGAGAGATTATGATCAACCTGGAAGCTCAACAAGTCACACAATGTTGAGAAATGTCTCTAGGGTTTTAGATTTCTGAAAGTTCATGATGCAACCTGGAATCTCAACAAGTCACACAATGTTGAGAAATGATGCTAGGGTTGTTAGATTTCTGAAAGATCATGATGCAACCTGGAAGCTGGACAGCAGAGACACCAAACTAGGGTTCTCTTAGATGCAAACACACTTTGTTGTTGGAGTATTGGAACCTAGAGCATTGAACATGCAACACACTCTTGTGTAGACATATTTGTCAGAAGAAGAAGAAGATGTAAAACGAGAATGTTTGAAGAGGGCAGGTTTGAAAACAATTAGGTACACTTGAGTACAAGTTTTTGCTAAATTAGCCTCTCTTGATAGATAGATTGCATACACAGTATTGCATATAGTATTGCTGAGATTTCAAATCTGCATTGACTTGCAGAACAGGAATATTGCAATCAAGTACCTCCAGTATGTGCACCAAATGCAACATGTACAGCAAGCAACACTACAGGTTATAAGTGTGCATGTCCAAGTGGATTCTATGGAAATGCCTATAATTTAGGTGGGATTGGGTGCCAAGACATCAATGAGTGCAACAATGCGATTAATTCATGTGCACCAAATGCAATATGCACAAACATGCCTGGATCGTACAACTGTTCATGTTATAGTGGATACTCTGGAGATGGCTTTGGTAATGGGACAGGGTGTACTGCTCAGAAATCACACAACCAAAACATCCCCTTAATTGCAGGTAATCAATCCACAACACCATCTTTGCTATCCAAATGTAAATTAGGCTTCTTCAAAGGTGGCCAAGGAAATTTTGAGTTGCTATGTCTTTTGAATGCTAGCCAACACCGTGACCAGGTCTCTCCCATTGGTTTCCCCGAATTGCAACAGAAACTCAGAACACAAATGTTTGTAGAGTGGTTTGCTGGAAATTCTGGACAGATTTGTCATATGCTTATCTACACCCAAGTGCTGTTGGGAGCTGATCTTCAGGATGAAGTCAGTTGCAAATCATGGCAGCTTGTCACTGTGTCCATGATAAAGGTGGTGGCCTGATGCTTTGTGAGCAACATGACTCATAAGGTTCTGACCACATTCATTGTTGTACTACCTTTAAATTGTTGTTCTGTGGAGTTTTCTCTGCAATTTCAAAGAGATATGATTAAAACCCTAAGTGCCCATGTTTCCAGAAATCATTGAAAAAGAGATACTTTCAGTCCTCTTCATGCATTTAGGGTTTAAGGTTTGTCTTTCATTTCACAGCCATGTAACATAGCTGTACTCACAGAGACGTCATCTACCGCAGAAACTTTAGACTATTAGAAGAGTGCAAAAGAATTGATTGGTCAGAAACATTGATGTCATTGCATTGTGACAGGGCTCTCAACAGCAGCTATCTTGACGGGGCTTGGTGGTGGTCTCCTAACTCTGTTCTGCTTTAAAAGAGGAAATAAACGAAATCAGTTCGCTCGAAGAAATATTGAAGCCCTAGGGAACATGAAGGATTTTCTTCTTGCTTCATCTGATGGTGAGTCAAGTACCACACTGTTTTCATTCCGAGAGCTTGAGAAGGCCACTAACAGATTTGCTGATGAGCACAAGGTCGGAACTGGTGGGCATGGAACAGTTTACAAAGGGATGCTGGAGACTGGTCTCACTGTTGCAGTGAAGAAGACAAATCATGTGGACATAAGTGGCTCACAGCAGTTCTTGAATGAAGTGCTTGTGCTCTCCCAAGTTAATCATCGTAACCTTGTTAAGCTTCATGGATGTTGCCTGGAGACTGAAATCCCAATCCTTGTCTATGAGTATGTTCCGAATGGAAACTTAAGTGAACATTTGCGAGGGGAGAAACCTGGCACTCACTTGAATTGGGCCAAACGTATGCAAATTGCAATTGAAACTGCAGAGGCCATTAGCTACCTGCATTCAGCTGCAAGCCCACCCATATATCACAGGGATGTGAAATCAGCCAACATTTTATTGGACCACACATTTGGGGTCAAAGTGTCAGATTTTGGAATCTCAAGGTTGATGAATCAACCAGATGCAACCCATGTTTCAACCGCCGTGCAGGGAACACCGGGCTACCTGGATCCTGAGTACTTCCATTCATACCATCTAACTGAGAAAAGTGATGTCTACAGCTTTGGTGTGGTTCTGTTGGAGTTGGTAACTTCCAAGTATCCTCTGGACTTCAATCGTGAGGAAAAGGAAGTAAGCCTCACAGCGATGTGTGTTCCCCAGATCAAGAAGGGTAATGTAGATGCAATTGTTGACCCCAAGTTGTTGAATGCTGAAGATTTTGCTGAGACTCGACACGAAATTGAGGGAGTGGCAAACCTGGCAACTCATTGTTTGGCGGCACAACGGGATGACCGACCTTGTATGAAGCAAGTGACTGAGGAGCTGCATCATATAAAAGGTACAAGTCAATGGAGAGCTGACAGACCAAATGAGAATGAGTTTGAACCTGAAACGCTTGAGAAGTTGTCATATTTTCGTCAGTTCCTCAATTCAACTCAAAGCTCTGCAAAACTGCCTACTCCAAGTGACTCCACTGCTAACTCCCCTACTGTAAGCAGTAGAAGACCACAAAACTCTACTACTACAAGACTTACGTAGCCAGCATGCCCAGATGCCCTAGAGTACATCATAGCTTTCTACTAAATTTTGGAGGCTGTTTTTTTACAAGTTACATGGGACTCTGCAAATGATGAGAGTATGCATAATCCAATGCACATCACAAACCAACTGCCAGCTGATAACTGCATTCTCTCAGTCATCCTCAAAAGGTGTGAGGCGCATGGGGTAAAACCCATGGGCTGACATGATGGGCCTTCAATGCTTATGAAGCACCTTCGGTTGGTACTCCTGGCTGCAGAAAGAAGTGGAAAGCATTGGATTTGGTGTCATCTGCAGCTTCTTCAGTCAGCATCAACAGTTTGCAGACAAAAACAGTTCTTTACCAGATCATTATGAAAAAAACTGATTTAAATGTTTTGACCCTGGATATTCCTTTCTGGCCAGGATCAAGCATGTGTAAAATAACAATTATGTGAAAGTTTCGTAATTGGCACATTAAGCAGGGCACAACCTGTTGTACTGCAGCTGTAACTGCGAAACCCAAGAGCACAAATTTTGGATTTGGAGCTTCTAGTGTGACCCTGAGTCTAATAGCTGTCAATCCATATACAAAATTAGGCTTTTTACTAAACCCTCTTTACCGGTAGTAGAGTGGATCAATCCAAATCTAATTTGTTCATGGAAGCAGGTCTCATCAATTGAATTTGAATTTCTGTCTCTCTGAACTCTATCATGGTTCAAATCATGTTTGGAGGAACGCTTACCTAGTGTAAGAACCCACAGGGTATTTCAGAAAGAAAAACGCCTGCACGTGCGGGCATTTCACTTTCCAAAACATGGGGATTTTGTTTTAAGTTGTTGAGTTTTACACCATTTAACACTCTTGGCCATATGGGTATTACTGAAATCAAGCCTGCCTAAACTCCATCTTGTGGGGACCCTATTCTGATGATGCCCACAGCCTTGGGATTAGCCTACACCTAAACGTATGTAGATCACAAGGAATGAGAGGGGGAGGGTTCTTACAGCTATTCCTAAAGATTGGGAGTGATCTAAATCATAGTTATGTCATGAAAGGAAGAATAATGAGTTTTGTTGATATATTTTTTCATCATACCTTTAAGAGGTGCCACAACTTATGAAGAGATAAAAAAAAGATTTTATGGCGAACATCTTCAAAGCTCTAAGAGATGGATTTTTGGAAAAACCAAATGTGAAAAAATGTTTTAAACTTTTAAATTAATTTTCAAAGACAAATAAATCATTCTAAATTTAATAACTTCTCCTCTTTTGGTCCAAAATTTGCAAAACAACAAACATGCACATTGCTTATCAAGGGCTTTCTAGCGATATCAAAAGCGAAGTGTAGGGCGCAGCAATTTTGGAGGGTTATAGTGTTCTCACATCAAAACAAACAAACAAACAAACACACACTTCATATAATATATATACAAGGCAAAGTACAAGCCCCTTTTGAGCTCTCCAAGGAAACCACAAAAAGGCCCCTTTATAATTAGGGCAGTCTGGACAAATTCCATAAGATAATTTGATCATCTACTAGCACACATTGATGGATATGTTACTAGTTTTTCCAATGGAAGTGATAGTAATTGAGGTTCCATTTGATACCACAAGCTAGGTCATGGAGTATGTGACATACAATGCAAATGGAAATGTCTAATGAAACGTAAAATAAATCACCAAAAGAATTTGTGTTCCTCCTCATCAAAGAAGCGAAGTGAACTAACTTCAATATAGAAACCCATGTGGATAATGTAAGTTGAAGTGAAGCAAAGAGTTATATACCTACCTACAGTCTTTGAGTATTGTACAAACACCAGTTTTTTTTCCTTCAAAATTTTTCTTGTAAGCTTGGCTCATGGATATGATTTTGAATATCAAAGCATCACACAAAGTTTTGTGATTATATTATTATACCCACAGATGCCATCTAGACTTCACACATGCAATACACACTGGGCTCAAACATCAAAACTGAGGGGATTGACAGAATAGCACTGAATTTGTGTTTCTAAGTTCCAATTATGGTTTGCTGCAAGCCAGAGTAGGTATACCAAGCAACAAGCAAGCAACAAAGCAACAAAGCACAACAATCATACATGGTTGTTTTGTCAGAGTCATATATACCAAAGTCTTACCAGGCAGAAGAGGATTGTGATCTGGAAACCCAGTCACAAAAAAGAGATAAACAAATGACATTGCACAAACAAATTTGTGGAATGTTTAATCTTCTTCAGCAAAATTACAAAGGATCCTGAACAGTTTATTACATCAAATGATGAAGAACAGATGAACAAGGTACAGGAAGAAAGAGCTTTTTTCCTGACTGCTGCAAATGAAACTGAAACTGATCTCTCTTGGTCTCTCTTTCTTCACAAGAAACTGATTGCAAAGAATATTCATCTGATCACTAAAGCTTTGCAAACAAATGTGTCTTGGTTTCTCATGATTCTGAGCCTCAAACAGATCCAATTTGTCCAATCCCATTCCACAAAATGACCAGCAAAGAATCATCTGATCAATAAAAGCCTGCAAACAAATGTGTCTTGGTCCACTGATCCAGTGGGCTTCAAACAGATCCAGTTTGTCCAATGCCATTTCCACCAAATGAGGAGCAAAGAATTATGCCCTGATCATTAATTTAGCGTGCAAAGAAATGTGTCTTGGAGTGATCATCTGAGCTTCAAACAGATCCAATTATGGCCAAACCCATCATTTTCCACCAAATGATGAGCAAAGAATCATGTTCTGATCACTAATTTAGCTTGCAAAGAAATGCACTGTTTTCCAAGACTGATCTGAGCTTCAAACAGACCCAATTTCCAACAAATGACAAGCAAAGAATCATATTCTGATCACTAAATTAGCTTGCAAAAAAATGTGTCTTGGACTGAATGATTCCGAGCTTTAAACATGAGATCCATTTGTCCAATCCCAAAATTTCCACCAAATGATTGAGCAGATCTGTCTAAGAAGAGAATGGAAACTCTTTGCTAGAACAATTATCATGAGCCTGCAGGTCCTTTACAAATCTGGAGCTAATTACAAGTCATAAGAACTGGGGTTCAAAGAATCCTGTCTGTGTGCAGGTGAAGACCCTAACCCTGGGCACCTAACAAGAGCTTCTCTAGATGGTTGCAAATGTGGGCACCTTCACAGGCAAGAGATCAATGCAGTCCAACCAGGGATTGTGGATGCTGGGGGGCTTCAAGGTTCGAAGAGCACGCCACACAGCGCTGTTGCATTTGAATCCGGAACCAAATGCAATCTGCAAGACGGTGTCGCCTTTCTTCACTCTACCTTTGGCCTCAGTGTAGGCCAGCTCGTACCAAGGGGAGCTGCTGGAAGTGTTGCCGAATCTGTACAAGGTCATCCGAGAGGGCTCCATGTGCCATTCCGACAGATGCAAGCTGTGCTCCACCTCGTCCAAAACGGCTCTGCCTCCCGCGTGGATGCAAAAATGGTTGAACGCAAGCTTGAAGTCGGGGATGTAGGGTTTGATGTTGAGGAAGAAGAGCTTGCGAGCCACGAGAGTGGCAAAGAAGAGGATCTGTTCTGAAAGTGGAAGTACGAGAGGACCCAAGGTGGTTATGTTCGCCTTCAATGCATCGCCTGCCACTCTCATCAGCTCTCTCGAGAGTGACACTCCCAGGATCCGTCTCTCCTCGTCTTCTTCTTGGAACACGCACTTGTAGCACTTGTCGTCTGCTCCCCTGTGCGTTCTCACGACGTGCGCAAGCTGGTATTTGGCTCTCCTTCTTTCACGTCTCTTGTTGGAGAGAAGGATGGCAGCACCTCCCATTCGGAAAATGCAGTTTGTCACCAGCTTCGATCGATCGTTGCCGATGTACCAATTCAGAGTGATGTTCTCCATCGAAACAACGATGGCATACGAATTGGCATACACTTGCAGCAAGTCCTTGGCGAGATTGATAGCTATCACACCGGCACTGCATCCCATGCCTCCCAGGTTCAGGCTCACGATGTTACTCCGCAGTTTATAGTGGTTGACGATCATGCTGGAGAGCGATGGTGTGGGACTAAACAAGCTGCAATTCACAACCAAGATGCCGATGTCCTTGGGCTTCACTCTTGTCTTCTGAAACAGCTCATCCAATGCCCCGTACATCACCATCTCCGCTTCACGACGAGCTTCTTTCATGCAGGGAGTGGGAGGCAAGTTTTGGATAGCAGGTGGGAAGTAGGTTTCTTCTCCCAATCCTGATCGTTCCAGGATCTTTCTCTGGAAGTCGATGCTCTTCTCATTGAAGCTGTTTGCCAATATGCTTCTCTCTATGAACGTGTGCATGGTCATCTTATACTTGTCTTCCGGCTTGTAGCAAGCAAAGTCGACGAGGTATATTGGGCGGAGTCGGGACATGTATAAGACTAGAGTCCCCAACAACACCAACGCTCCTAAGATGCTGACATTAAGGTTCAACTCTTGCAGCAATAGCCGCTGCCTTATGAGCAGCTGCTGAGAGATCAGATCCAGCTCCTCGCGAGTTATACCCATTCTTCCGATTTTAGCTGCGACAGCTACCAACAACAGAGGAATCATGACAAAAGAGAAAGCGTGCGAGATCAGGTAATGATATCCCAACTTCACGTGCTGCTTCAGATTCACCGACTGAAGGAAGTCGGGCCGCATGAATTTCATGAGCTTTTCTGTCACGGACCGACCTGCAGCAGCTTCCTCGGTTTTCAGAGCCATCGTCATCGTACGTCCAAACGACGCTGCTGCTTCTTGTACTCCGCTGAACGTCTCGCTCAAGATTTATCCTTTCTTTTCTTTTTTTACAGTGCATTCCGATGATGATCAAAGCGAAAATTCCGGCACAACGCTCATGGGAGCTGCTGGAAGGAGAAGAAGAAGAAGCGTAACTACAGTTTCTCAAATCTATGCACAGTTGGATGATGAGCTCCAACTGTGCCTTATGTGCGAGTGGCTTCCTAGAAACACTGCAAGTCTGTTGCTGCCAGTACCGATTCTTGAGCAACTTCTTCACGAGGAGCATGATGAGCAGGAGCTGCCTGACGTACGGGATCTAGACTGCATGAAATTCAGTCACAGGAAGTAGTAGCAAAAGATGAGAGTCGCATTCATCACAGGCGAATCAAACACACTTGTAATTCTACTTAAAAACTCAGTCACACCAGGATTCAAAGCACATGCATGCATCATAAGAAACAAAAACACTGGACCTGTTGTTCTAACGTCAATGCCTCTAGATAACTAGTACTCTTCTATAGTACGTAGTAGTACCCCAGCAGCACCAGCTTTTCTGGCAACAACAACAACAACAACAACGTTTGGGGACAAGAACAAAAACACAAAAATGCAAAAACCCTAGGAAATAAAGAAGGACATTCTTCGATGATAGATCGAGTAACAGAGCAAAAGTTTCCGTTCGATTCAAAACTCCCAAAAGGCTCTTCATCGCTCCGCCCCCCGGCCGGCCGGCCTGCCCGCCCGCCCCCGCTCGTCGTCGTCGTCGTCGATGTTGCGGGAGCAAACGGTTTCCAACAGCTCGCTCCGTCCCTCCCAGTTCCAACAAGATTCAAATTCGAAAACCAGGCAAAAACGGCAAACTCTGAGGCTGAGAAACCGAACCCAAACCCCCAAACCTCTCCAATCCATCAGAATCCACAACACCCAACACAATTGGAGCTCCCCAAATTTGCCAGGGATGGTTATGTATGAAGTGCATTTCTTCCAAATCTAAGCCAAAAAAAATGATTTAAGAACTTCCTATCCTCCCCACTTTTATTCTTCTCACATTATGAGCATCTTATTAACAAGCTTAATAAGGCAAATTAAGGAATAAAAAATTCAAGTTGGCTACCTAATCATGTAAGACATCTAACATCAATTAGAGGGGAAAAAAAAAAAAAAAAAAAGGAGCATATCTTTGTTTTTTTTTTGGTTTTTATTTTTTTTTTTTTAAATAAATTTTTTTATTTATTT